>Ga0196887_1001019_pt1 | contig 12565 bp, 13 predicted proteins | sample VirMetDEL_Mar_31_FD_169094 | JGI IMG/M metagenome (GOLD analysis project Ga0196887, IMG submission 169094) | Aqueous microbial communities from the Delaware River and Bay under freshwater to marine salinity gradient to study organic matter... | ecosystem: Environmental > Aquatic > Marine >... | reverse complement strand
GAAGCCTTCAAGAAAGGTAAGTGTGGTAAGGCTAAGAAGGGTTTCTTCATGGCTGACAGCGGCATGGACAGGAATACCATGCAGCATCGTGAGTGGGTACGTGGATGGAATACTGCATTCTACGATAACCTTGAGAGGATACTGAAACATGAACAAGCTAGAGCAGGAAGCTAACAACTGGATGAAGGAGAGAAAAATGATGAGTAGTATTACAGCAACAGAATATCAGATACGTGCTGCTGAGACTGCCATCTTCCCAAAAGAAAAAGCCCTTGAGTATATTACTCTTGGGCTTACTGGTGAGGCTGGTGAGATTGCTAATAAGGTAAAAAAATTAATACGTGATGGTGCTGATATTGAGGGATACAATGATAAGCTGAATCAGATAGGTGCAGAGTTAGGAGATGTTCTATGGTACTGTGCTATGCTTGCGAAGGAAGTGGACATGAATCTTGGTAGCATTATGGAAGGTAATCTTGACAAGCTGGCAGACAGGAAAGCTAGGAACCGTTTACAGGGTGACGGTGACAACCGTTAAGATTGCACCCTACGCTGCTATTATACTATGGTTAATGTATATGTTTGGTATGGCGTTAGCCAATGACATATGTGGATGTATAAAGGAGTACGATGGATGGTGGCGCATAGAAAAGGGGGCTTAATTGCCCCCTCTTTTATTTTAGTTTACTGCCTATCTTAGCTATGGCTGTAAGGTCTTTTGTGCTAGACAAATCTACCTCTCGTCCTATCTTCTGTTCATACTCAAGTATAGCCCGTTGTTGTTTCTCAAGAGGCATTCGCCTTGCTTTAAGCAGAGCCTTGATGTAACCGGGGTCATCGCCAGCTTTAGCACTTACTCTTTTAATCTTAGCTTTTAGCTTATTGAATCTAGTCTTTATACGTTCACGTATTCTAATACGTATTTCTTTTTCGCTATCGCCTCGTGCGCGGTCTTGTTCAGCCTTACGCATATACTTGTCAATCACACCGGGTAAAAAACTGTTGACGGAATCATTTATAATTCTATCTAGTGTGCCTATACCTGTTTTACTGTCAAATTCATATACAGGAAACCCTATCTTTTGCAGGAACTCTTGTTGAGGCGTGTCTCTTTTACTCACAGATAGACCAGCTAAAAGTTTTAACTCTGGGTTAAGGCGTTCCATTGTGTCTTCTCTAGTGGCAACTTGTCTTGCAGGAAGTTCTGCTTCTTGAGTAAAGTCTAGTAAAGGTTTACCCTCATCATCTGTAATCCCAATCATTCGCTGCCCACCTTCTAGTGCGCCTGTAACCGTATCATAGTAACCACGTTGTTTAATAGGACGCATAAAGCCTGTTGCAAAAGCAGACCCGGCATCTAAGTTTGGGTCTCCTCTAACATCTTTAACCTCTGTAGTGCGCATACCTAAAGCACGTTCAGCATCTACAACCATACTGTACGGCTGTAGTATCCTTGTGGTAACATCGCCTAGTAGTCTACCTGCTGCCTGTGCCATACGTGCTTCTGTTCCTATACGAGATTCATCTGAAGCAAGCGCAGCAAAGTCATCTAGCAAGTTACCTAGTCCTTGGTTTTGTCTAAAGTTAGTGCCAGTAAATAGTTTTACGAACTCTCTTCCACCACCCTGACCTTCATACCAAGCCATAGCGTCACCTTCACCGCCTGTTAAATACTTTTCTGCCCACTTAGATATGTAGTTTAGTTGCGGCATTGGGTACTGTGCAGATACATCTACTACTTTATCTTTTACAAATGTCCTTACCTTCTTATAATCTTCTGGCGCATCTCCCGGCAATAGTTTACTGCCTATATAAACACTGCCCAAAGCAGCTATACCTGCAATATTTCTAGCAGCCATTTCAGCATCCCGACTTCGTTTACCCATAGCACCGCCATCTGGGAATAATCTTCTAACCATAGCGATAGGCATACCCGCTACAATCTCACCTACATATTCCATAGACTTAAACATAAAGCGTGGAAAAGGTATTACAAAGGTACTGCCGGGTATAGCATTAAGAAACTTTAACCCGTATTTAAACGGAGCAAAGTCGGGTGCAGCAGCATATGTTTTCTGCAAGGCTTTGTCTGTAGCCTCTGACATTAACTCAGCAAATGGTCTGGCCCCTTCAGGTTTAACTGATGGCGCATCATTCATTATATCACGTATCTTGCCGTTCTGCAGAGCGTCTTCTAAATCTATACCCCACTCACGCTTTACCATCATTGATAAGTCAGTTCTGAAGTAGGCACGTCTAGTAACAAATTCTTGTAGTCTGTTAGGACCATTCAAAAACTGCACAAAGTCTTCGATAGGTTCAAACACAGCATCGGATATACCGCCTTCACCCCTGCCTGTATAAGCCATGACTTCATTTACTTGGTCATAGAAACGAGATGCTAGTTTATCAAATCCCTTTTGCCCTAGCAGGTAGTCTACAAACTCAGCATTATCTGAAGACAAGTCCTTGCCAGCTAAACCAGTAAAAGTATCTCCCCTCAACTTACCCATAGCACCAGCACCTGTTCGTGCTATCTTAGCTTTGTCTCCAAAGGTATAACCATACATAGCAAAGGAATCTTTAAATGCGGCTCGTTTACCAAAGGGTGTGAGGGCTGTTGCACCTTCTTTAAGCCCCTCTAAAGCACCAGCGGTAAGCCGGGTCACCGCTGCCCTATCTGCCCGTGCGGCGGTAGCGGAATCAAAACCCCTAGCAGTACGAATGATAGCCTCTTCCATTAAGTTAGTGAGACCTTCCATTGGATAGCGTACTAAAGCTGATTCAAAGTTACGTGCAGCGGTAGCAAAAGCAGATACCATAGCACCACGTATAACATTCTCTCCTCGTTTTATGTTCTTAAAAACTTTATTAAGACTATCGGCAGAGCGTCTTAGTTCTTCTTCGTTACTTTCTGACGCACCTTTCCTAGCAGTCTGTCCACCCATAGCTTTTTTCATAGCGGCAAACTTCTGTAGTCCTTGTCCAAACTTACTAGCTGAACCTACAGTCATCATAATATAGTCGTCCATAGACACACCATACTGATTCAGTATGGCACGTAGTTCATCAGAGGCAAACAAGTTACCCTTTACAGATTCATCAAATAGTATATCTATAGTTTTTTTGCCTGTAGTTTTCTTCTTTCCTGTCTTTTTATCTATAACAGTTTTTCGTACCCCTTTAAATGCTTCAGGGTTAGCCGCTTTAACTTTTGCTATAGTAGCTGTAACAGCATCTAGTTTAGACTTATCTAAAACTAACTCAAGCAAACGAGGATTACTAAAACCACCTATCTGCCCACGAGCATCTTTAATTAATTCAGATACCTCGTCCGACATACCCTTGTCAGGTATCATCGCAGTCTCATCTATAATGTTTTTACCAGCTTCTCTAGCTTTCTTTGGGTCAACTCTTAGTTTACCATCTTTACCTCTGCTAGATATAATAACATCGTTGTTTGTTTCAAACTGTCTAATCAAATCTTCTTGAATGTCGCTATTCTTATCAGCTAATACCTTGGCTGCTGCAGCTTTCTCTGCTTGCGATGCAGCAGATGCTTCACGTGCAGCAGTCACATCAAACTTACTAGCCCTTTCTGCAAAGATAGCCTCTCTGGTTTGCTCTTGTGCAGCACGTCTATCTGTTAGCTTTTTAAAACTCTTACCTAACTTAGATTTTCTAAAGGCTTTCTTCTCTATATCTTCTGCTATTTCTACGGCAGGACGCAACATTTCTTTGCCAACCTTACCTATACCCTTTGTTATTCCACCTGCTTCTAATATGGATAAAGCGGCAAAAGTAGCGGGTAAAAGATAGTCAGTAGCTTCTGAATCTTCTCTGTTAGATATATTCTCAACATCCCTAGCTATTTCATTCAATGCAAAAACAGCATTGACAGGAGAAAAATCTGCCGCACTAAAACCCTCTAGCAACGAGGTAGCGTTGGCATTACCTACAAAGTCTTGCGCCATCGACTGCGCAGTAAAGTTATCAGAAGCTATACCAGTTTTTTGTAAGCCAGAAGCAATAGCCGACTGTGATTTCTCACGCCAGCTTGGGGTATAGTCAACAAGTTCTGCCCCTTTAGAGATTTCGTCTACCTGTTCTGGTGTAATGCCTTGCCCAGATACAGGATAATACTTATCTACTAAAGAAGGTTGTTCTTCATTTAATACTTCGCTAAGTTTTTGGGTGTCAAGCCCACTTAGATACTCTCTTGAATAGAAAGCATTGCTATCCTGTAGATACTCATCTATCATAGCAGTGTCTTGATTAGGGGTAGGTGTTATAGGCTCTTCTGCTACAGAAGTTGGTGTAACAGAAGCAGTAGCAGACACAGGCGCAGGTGCTACTACACCATCTGCTTGTGCGTCTTCTAATTCTAGTTGTCTAAGATAGGCTTCTTCATTATCAGTATCTTGTTGAGATAGTATTGTCGGGTCTTGGTCTTGCGCATCTTCTTGCTCAAGACGTTTGAGATAAGCCTCTTCATCATCCTCTTCCTCTCCTTGAAAAAGTGATTGTTGATTGTCCTGCTCATCTTCTAGTTCCAACTGTTTAAGGTAAGCAGCCTCGTCATCTGCAAAAAGTTGAGACACTAGATATACCTATCCCCTGTCCATATACGAGTAGCGGTTCCACCGTTATCTGTTTCGTATGTAACGACATCACCGGGTTCTAATGTTTCTTTAAATGCATCAGACAAAGATTCAGTTCGGTTACGAGCAAATTTTTGTTGTTCAACTACTACTGATTTTTTATACTCGTTCATCTTTGCTCTCAAAGAACTTCTTTGTCCTGCAATTAGCGCATTCATGGATGGGTCATTTAATCCTGCCACTTGAGAAGTGACATTATCTAATGCTCTACGCATACTATCAAAGTATTTAGGTTGGTCTGTTCCATCTATTTCTTCTTCAATAACTTGACCTAAATCATCAACCATACCAAACGGCTCAAGCTGTCGCTTAATCTCTCCATTAAGAATAGATTGTCTGCTTTCATTAGAAAAGAACTTAGTCTGCCCGTCCGACTTAGCTGTTTGAGCATTCCATTTAGTTGCCCCTTCAATAGCCCTTCGTAAACCTTCAGCATAGTCATTCTTTTGCTCTGTAGTAAGACCTCGCTCACCTAACTTTTGTGTGTAGTATACAGCCATCTTTTCAAAGTCAGTAAACTCTGGTGGCTTCCTGTCCTTATCTAATTGTAACTGCGTAACTTCAATGCCAAGTTCTGCTGCTTCCTTTTTTAGAATAAACATTTCAGCTTCACGGTCTAGCTGTTCATAGCGTTTAAATCTATCCGCTGTATCTACTGCATTTTTATATTCTTGCTGAAGAATAGCATTGTCTTGGTCTAGCTTTAACCTGTCTTCTGCCTCACGCGCAAGCTGCATAGACTGTTTAACTTTACTTTGATTCTGTTTGAATGCAGACTTGTCCATTTCAAACCTGTCTAGTTTCATTGCTCTATCTTCTGTGTCTTCTTTATACTTTTGTGCAGCACTAAGCCTTGACCTATCCACGGAACCAAACGCACCTGTACTTGCTGCAGGTGCAGCAGCGGCAGGTTGTGCATCAAAACCTACATTCATTTGCTTCTCAAGACGTGCAGTATCTGTATCTGCACCAGTACGCCCAAACAACTCATCTAATCTGGATGAGCCTACGCCATAACTAGCAGCCTTAAATGGTGTTCCTTTATACTCAGGCATAAGAAGACCCTCTTCACCGCCTGTGTAAGCAGTGTCACCAGCTTTGAAATCTTTAAAGTCTAAGCTTATATCGTAACTACCTAACTCATCTGTTCTTTGTCTTACCTTAGATAAGTAATCTGTTACGCCAGCAACACCACCACCAGATGCAGCTAAACTATCAAAAGCAGCTTTAGCCATATCTGCATTGCCGTTAAAACCATCTAGCAAAGACTTGTAACCAGCAACAGCTTCAGCATCTTCTTTTTCTTTTTTAGCCTCATACTTTTCTCGTTTTGTTGCATCTCGTTGCATCCAAAACTTTTTAGCGGCACTAAGTTCTCCATCACGTTTTTGTATGGCACTTTGTAAACCTTTGTCTATGCTACTAGCTAATCCTGTTGTAAATCCTGTCCAGAAACTCATTATTTTCTCCGTGCCATCAAGCCTGTAGGCTCTTCATCTTCAACTTCTTTATCTTCAGTTTCTTCTACAACATCCTTATCTTCTATCTTTGCCTCATATTCTGCTACAGCTTTAGCTATTGTTGAATCTCGTAGTATAGGTTTATTAGGATTTTCTAAACCTTTATCATACTTAACTCCTGCGCTATCACCAATCATCATAAGCATTTCCATAATCATAGGCAGTACAAGCATACCTACATCTACTGTATGTATACCTTCCATAACGCTTGATAATTGGATACTATTAGCAATAGACGTAACAGGTACACCAGATTCTAATACCTCTGCTAACTGAACCATGAACTCTTCACTACTCATACGCTCCATATAGTAGTCTATAGTATCGTCTACGTTAGTGAACCTAGAAGGGTTTTGCCACGGCCTAGAACCTAACTCCATAGTTAGAGACTGACCCGGAATAGGTGCATCAAAGCTAGGTTGATTACTCATCGCCATTTAATTCGCCTCTGTACTTTCTTATGACTTGCATTTGTTTTGCTACACGGACGGCAGGATTATTATAGTCAAGGCCATCTGATTTTTTTGACATGTTATTATTAGACCTAGCTAGTAAACCCCCAGTTTTTTCTGGCTCCCTAACTGTTTCTAGTTTTTCAAACCCTTCAATATCCATACGTCTGTAGGCTTCTCTAGCAGCATTATACTGTCTGGACATTATGCTTTCTCCGTTTCTTGTTTACTACCATATCCATTAATTGTTTGGTAGTCCACTTTAATGGTGGGACTTTAGCAATTATTTTAGCATAGTTTTCACCGTGTGTCACGTATAATTTCTTAAACCATTTAGGCGCATCATACTGTAGCCACGTGCGGAACACAAACCACTCAGAGTTTTGCTTACCATATACTTCACGTGCTACCCAGCAACCACCACTCATAATCATAGCAGTACCTAGTGTGCCTATAAGACTACCAATAGCATTACCAGATGCAGAACTTCTTGCGGCAGATGAAGCAGCCGCTGATGTAGCTGCATCTAACTCCGCAATAGCCATAGCACTGTACCTGTCTAGTTCGCTTTCAGCAGAAGTCCATGCCCACTCCATAGTGTCACCATAGAAGTTCCATAGGTTACTATATGCTTGCTTACTAATATCTAAGATAGCATTAGCATTAAGTTCATTGGCACGATTGACTGCAGCAGTATCTGCTGTAGCTATCTGCCTACGCCACTGTGCATTAGCCTGTGCAATTACCATCTGGTTCTGTGCATTGTACTGGTCACGCTGATTATTCAGTTCAGCATTAAAACGGTTGACTGTATTAGTCTGACCTGCATTATACTGTGCCTGTGCATTAGCCTGTGTCGCATTAAACTGTGATACTTGAGAGCCAAGGTTTTGAAAGAACTGGTCTGTTTGATTTTGACTAGATGAATTAAACTGTGCAGCAGCATTGGTAGCAGCTTGGTCTGTAAACATAGACTGTACACGCTGTTGTGCCTTAAACAAGTCTGTCTGTTGTTGATTAGATAGGTTAGCCATATCTGTCTGCAGGAATGACTGAGCATTCTGTACTGCTGACTGCTGACGATTAGATAGGTTTTGTGTATCTAATTGTGCCAATGCGGATGCTTCAGCCATGACCATTGCCTGTGAGTTAGACAGGTTGTTAAGGTTCATTGTATTAGTAGCACGTGAGTTCTCTAGCTGTACCTGCTGTTCAGCAGTAAAGTTCATGTTGGCTATGTCACCAATACGTGCAGAGTTCTGTACTCGTGTTTGAAACTCTTGGTCAAACTCCTGACCCATAAACTTAGCACGTTGCTGTGCTGCAAGCATAGCTATCTGTTGTCTATTAGATAGGTTCTGCCCTTCAAACTGTGCCTGTATCTGTGCGTCAGCCTGTGCGATAGGTAATGCTGATTCCATTGCAGCTTGTACAATAGCCTGACCTGCAAGAGATGACGCACCTAAACCACGTGCAGCCATTGCAGCATTAGCGTTACGAATAGCACCTGCTGCCCATGCTGGTGTAGCACCACCAACAAACTGTTGCATCAATCCATCTAGTTGTCCCTGCACCATAGCTGCTTGTGTAGGTGTAGTCTGTGCAGCCTGTATCTGTTCAGTAAAGTTAGCCGCTACAGCAGCATCTGCAGCACCAGTGATTAACTCACCCTGCTGTATCTGACGTTGTACTGGATTGTTTATAAGGGAAGCATTACCCTGTGCTGCCTGTAGATTACCTACTGATGAGGCAGTTTGCTGTGCAGCAGTTACCTGCGCACGAGGGTCTTGAGGATTAGCTTGTGCAGCCTGTGTAGCTTGCATAGCTGCATCCACTGCAGGAGCCGCCTGTGCAGCTTGCATTGTGTTTGCTTGTGATGGGGTAATCTGCTGTGCTGATGAGGCTGCAGCAGTGGCTGTAGGCACAGCAACGCTACCTGTAAGAGTACCTGTACCAGTGGCAATGTCTTGCGATGCATCATACGGAGTTGCTGCAGCAATAGTCGTACCACCAATAGGAACACCCGGCTGATACATTTGCTCTACAGTAAACTGACCAATCTCAGGTTGTCCTGCTGGAACATTGGTTGTAGGTACAGCAACAGGAGTACCTGCTTGTGTATTTTGTGGGTTAGTTACCTGACCACCTGAAGCAAAGTTTTGTACAGCTTGTTGCCCTTGTGGTACATACTGTGTATTAGCTAGTTGATTCTGATAGGCTTGAGCCGCTGCAGCATAGCCTTGATTAAGGGGTACGTATTGTGTATTAGTCAAGTCAGGTGGCGCACCCGGTGTACCCGGATTGGGTTGCAGTTGTGCGTTAGTAAAAAATGCATCAGTAGGATTAGATGAAGGTTCAGCTTGTTGAGCAGCGGCAGCAGCGGCAGCAGCGTCAGCCTCTGCCTGTGCAGCAGCCCGTTGCGCAGCATAATACTCTTGTGTAGCAGCAAAATTTGGATTAGCCGCTGCCGCAACTTCATAAGGAACATCCCTAGCCATTGGTATAGGCCTACTATTCTGCGTAGCTGAAGCAAGACTACTAGAACCTGCCTGTCTATTTGCTGTAGTATCTTGGCTGGAACCTATATATATTCTTTTATACTCTTGGTCAGCCCCACCTTGTCCAACAGGCACAGTGTAAAAACTTGACCCATCACCCATCGCTTCATCAAAAGCAGGAATGCCCATTGGACCCGGCCTACCTGAACCACCATGCGCCTTCAGCAACTCACCCTCTTGTGGTGTGATGTAGGCAAGCATATGGTCTTGGCCTTTGATTTCAGTACGGCGTGGTGGTACTGCACCGCCCTGTGCCATCTTTACTGCAGCATCATTATACATACTCATCTGCTGCTGTCGTGCAGGGTCTTGTTCAATGTACTGTTGAAACTGTCCCATGTCACCCTGATAGCCCATAGCTTTAGCAATCTTATTCATGGCTTGTGGTTTAAACGCTTTAAATTGCATCATTTATTTAATGCCCTATCTAACTTGTCTTCTACACGATGTAATGCTTCCATAACACGGCTCATGTCTTCCCGCACTTCAGTACGTGTCACATACTCTTCACGTGTTCTATTCATTAATATGTCCATGCGTTTCATCTCTTTAGCCATGCCAGCAAGATACCAAGCACCGCCCATGACTACTATACCGATTAGGGTGTCTATGATATGCACTAAGTCCATTAATCAGCATCTGCTATGGTTAGTTCGCCAGCCGCTACTTGGCGCATGATTTTATCGTAGTGGGCGTTCCCTGCACAAACAGGAACCCATACAACTTTACCATCAATGGTAGCCTCAATAACAAAATTAGATTGACCAGTAGGCCCGTTATGATACTGCGCTGAAGTAATAGTCATACTAGAGTTCCGCTTCCATAGTTAATTCGCCAGTGCTTGCTAGATAAATATATGTTCTGGCACTACTAGCAACACCCCTGTACACAAGAACCGCATCTGGGCTGCTTGCCGCTAAAGTTGGCACAGCAGCAAGATTGGTATAGTAAAATCCTGTACTACTTGTTCCACCACTTCCTGTCATTGTTATTGATGGCGTTGTTCTCATTGTAACTGGCAAATCAGCCGCTGTGGTCATTGTATCAGTTGAATATGTGTCATTGTACATAAACAGCCCATTACTTGTAAATACAGTGCAATACCGCTGACACTTGGCTAACGTAGTTGAGTAGTCCTCATGCTCAAAAGCGGTGGCTACATCTCCTTCTTCAAGCTGAATGCCTGTGATGTACCATTCATTGTCTGTACTATCGGCTAGGTTGACATTTAGTCCAGCGGCAATATTTGCATTGGTTGTGTTTTCCCAAGTATTACTTAGTGTTCCTGATGTGTAGGTTGTTCCAGAAGCTAACCACCAATACATAATCGCTGTTAACGCATTGTCATTATCAATGCCAGCTACTGTGTCTGCCGCAATAGGGAACTCAACTTTCTGCCATGTATTAGCTTGAGATACTGTATAAACTTTTCCACAAGTTCTGTTTGTCCCACCTGTTACTATGTTTTGAAAATTTACAACATAGTTTCCTGTTTTGTTTGTCTTTACCCAAAAAGATAAAACAATATTTTTTGCGCCTGATGTTCCATAATTCAAACGCTGTAATTCTAAACCCTCAAATCTATAACCAAGAATACAGACATCACCAGCAGACAAAGACGCATCGGCTGTTGTGCAGTCTAATTTAAAGGAATTAACAAATCCTTGACCGCTTGGCACATCTGTTGATTGGCTTTGTGTCCAAGTGCCAGCAGAGCTTATCTCTGGGTTCATTCTGTCCACTGTTTTTATACCACCCGCTGTGTTGCCTGAAGCCGATGTTGCTCTTTGTGCAACAACCATCGCCCCATTTTTTACAAGATTTTTGTGGCCTGACGCCTTTTGCCCACCAATCAGCGCGGCTAATTCTGCTGCTTTACTCATGCGAGGTCTCCATGTACTGAACAGTAACATCGTCCAGTGTCACCTAAAGTTCCAGATGCATTTGACGTATTTATTGGCATTTTATTCGCAGCACCAGAATTGCTATCCCAGCATTGGTAACTGTTGCTACTTCTCATATGCATACCTTGATTTGCCGCTAGTGCGTTTGTCAAAATTGGTTCATAATTTCCTGTACCCAAATCCGTAACTGATGACACGTTTAGTGAGTATCCAGAAATTGCAACTGTTCCACTGCCATTAAATCTAACGTGCGCCTTTGCTGTACCCTCTGCAACATACTCCATACCCACGCTGTTGTTCCCAGCGGCATCCTTCAGGGTGTTTACTCTAAGTTCGCTTGCCATTATGCGAGGTCTCCCATGCAATGAAAACACATTTCAGGAAAATCATCAGCGGTAACACCATCCCTAAAACCACGGACATTTTGAGTGCCAGAAGTTTTTGCTCTTAATCCCAAAGACCTGTTGCCGCCACTATCGTCATTTTCACCAGCCGCACCAGTTGTTGAAAAGTTAGCGTTACCAAAATCTGAAGAAATTGCACAATTATAAAGACCTGTCCCTGCATCTGATAATGACGCAATATTGAAAGAATCTCTAATTGCTACTGTGCCAGTTCCATTAAAATTTATCCAAACCTTCGTCAACCCCTGCTGAAGATTAGTCGTAGTTGAGTTGCCCTCGCCAGTAACGCTAATAGAGCCAGCGGTGGTTACACCTGTTAGGGTATCTACTTTAAGAATACTAGCCATTATGCGAGGTCTCCATGCCAAACCATGCTATTAACTGCAAAATCACCGTTAAATGCTACAATTTTTACTGCTGTTGTGGTTCTAGCTACATTAGTGTCTTCTAGTATTCCCCAGCCGTCATTAGAGTTACTATGACCTAAACAAGCAACTTGAGAATACTGATTGTTCGCGAAAGCCGCAGCAACAGTAAGCGTATAAACTCCTGTTCCATTATCAACGAGACTAGAAATTGAGAAACTGTCATTGACTGCTGCTGTACCTGTACCATTAAAATTAACCCATGCCTTCGATGCGTGTTGCTTCGTCAACCCAACAGGCCCAGTGCCAGCCTTATCTGCAATAGTATCTACATTTAACTGACTGGTCATACGATACTCCAATATCCGTTAACAGTGACTGTGGCATTGCTCTGTGTAATAGGCCCAGCCGATACACCGTTAGTTGTCGCACTGATTGTGATGTCAGCAGTAATGGTCTGCCCATTGGTACGGATGATGCTGTCATTGCCTAAGAATGGATAGCGTGTGTCAGCCTCTGCCTTAGTGTACGAGTTTGCTACAGAGAACGTGTCATAGATAATCATCTCAACTACGTCATTGAGACTTGCCCCTGTGACCAGTACCATTGTTGTACCTGTTGTAGCTGTATAGTCTGTACCGGGTTTAAGTAGTACACCATTCTGATATACGTCCATGTACAGGCTATCCTGATACGATAAC
>Ga0196887_1001018_pt1 | contig 12566 bp, 14 predicted proteins | sample VirMetDEL_Mar_31_FD_169094 | JGI IMG/M metagenome (GOLD analysis project Ga0196887, IMG submission 169094) | Aqueous microbial communities from the Delaware River and Bay under freshwater to marine salinity gradient to study organic matter... | ecosystem: Environmental > Aquatic > Marine >... | reverse complement strand
GTGCAGAGAAACTGTCACAAGCAGTTAAGACGGCATTGGATTTAGAGGACTAAATGGCAGGTACGTACTCTACAGATCTAGTTGCACTATTTGCTCAGTCTTCTACGGGGGAGACTTCGGGCGGTGGTGTAAACGCTTTAGGTCATACTACATATCAAGCCTACGGTGACGGTGCATCTACAGGCAACTCAAGACGTTATGGTGACCCCGACTTGTATATCGTAGGCACCAACGCTATTACCTGTGAAGCAGAAGCAACCGCAACGCCTCCTAGACAGTCCTCTATTGGCATGACACCCACTGGAAGCACAGACGGAACATCGCCTGTTAATACCGCAGGGCATGTCATGTCTCTCTACGGATTTTTCCCTTCACCTGTAGGAACCCAAGATTTTGGCAATACAGGCGGTGGTGGAGGGGGCACTCAGGTTCTAATTGGGCAAAATGCGTCTGGGACAACGACCGCATCCCCTTATCGTGGATATCGTGTTGATGGAAAAGACACACTTATTATTGGGGGGTGGCAACAATACTTTGTTGATCCCCAGAATTCGCCTACGGGCGCAACGAACGGAACATATAATACAGGTGCCGCCCCCACCAGTGCGGGTATTGCCTTTAATACTTTCGTAGACTTGAGACGTGACCCAGTTGCGGGTGTAGACGGTATTCGTTGGGGAAGACACCTGTTTAGTATAACGGGTGGCACCTTGACTACAGTTAGTCAAACACTTGCATCTACAGCGGCCAATTTCATTCAAGCCGAAGACTATGACCAGTATAACGCTGGAGCAACACCAACTAACGGATCTGCGGTTGATGGTGGCTATCATCGTTTTGGCCAAATACAACCTGTCGGTGCGGGTTACTCGCTTCGAGGTGTAATTAGTATTGGAACGGCCGCTACTGCGGTTAACTTTGATGATCGTAACTCAATCTTTCAGATACCCGATCTATTTCTAACATACGACGATTTTAATCGTATTGAACTTCGAAACACCTCTTCTAATATTACATTTGTAAACGCAACATTTAACTTTGTGCCCCGTAATGATCTTATCCCTGCGGGTGATGCTCCCGCAACTCCATTGGGCAACTTCGAGGTATTCAATAATCCGACAGTTGCACTTCAGGGTTGTTCGTTCAATGACATGGGTACTTTTATATTCCAATCAAATACCTCGTTGACGGATACTACGATACGACGATGCGGACAAGCAACTCAGAATGGCGCTACGATTACAGGTTCGACTTTCGAGGACACGACTTCAGCCGCATCATTGATTGTTTCTGCGGCTAACGCAGTCACAGATTTTGCGAAGATAACGAACACCAAGTTTAATGGCGATGGATCAAATCATGCGATTGAATTTGATGCGGCATTCACATCGGCAAGTGATATCACATTAACTTGGAGTGGAAATACACTAACCGATGTCGCTGGTACCGTCACATACTCTGCGGGAAGCACTGGAGACTTTTCTAATACTGGCGCAGATGCGAATGCCGCGATAGCACTTGTGAACAATGGCACTGGTACAATCACGATTAGTGTAGTAAATGGATCTACTACACCATCAATCGAAAATACGGGAACGGGTACAGTGACGGTTGTGGCACAAGTCACCGTAACAGTCTCTGGTCTTCTAGGCAACACAGAAGTTTCAGTTCTACAAAACCCATCACCCTATTCATCTGCGGTAGCAACACCCACCACATTGTTTGATGAAGACGTTCTTTCAGCAGTCACAGGAACAGACATCGAGTTAGACACTGGTGGCGGTGCAAATATAACACAAATACTTAGAACAGGTACGACAGATTTCACGACGATGAATCTGGTAGATGGTGACCAAGTTCGAGTAACCCAAAGAAATGATCTTAGGATTTTTGATACCTATACTGTAGTGGGCACACCCACGGCATCGGCAATCAACGTTACTGACGTTGCATCTTCGACTAGTACATTACCTGCTATAATAGACTCTCCGGGCGAAACAGTCACGGTAGAGAAAGTAAATGCTTCATATACCTTTTCTGTTTCAGCGGGAGAAGTAGTAGACATCTTAGCATTCAGAGTGGGTAGTCTACCTATCTATCAATTGAATCAAACAATCTCATCAACAAACAATTCGTTTCCATTGTCACAAGTTGTTGACAGAAACTTTGATGCGTTTGAAGTATAAATAGAATGATAACAACCGAATTTAACAGGATCTAAAATGGCAGGCGAAAAGAGATTTACAAGGATACCACCCGAAAGTACGGGTGATCGCATCTATCAGGTTCACACTGCTGAAATTGAATTCACAAGCGGTGGCACAAACGTAGGGCACACTTGGCAGATTGGGCAACAATACGATATTCAGGATTTTGGTGGCAACGGAAGGGTGCACGTTCACGGCGTATATGATCGGGGCGATGGTACAGGTATTCTTGCAGTACATTACAACAAGGCTGCCAAGTTTGACAACCTAGTACCAGCGATAGGAAAGAACATTTACTACCCTTCTGGCACAACCAACGTAGTAGGTGTTGTTGTAGCAGCATATGACGTTTACATTCCCACGACAAACATTATGGGATTTGATAATCCCGAATTTGGTCTGGATGTAGACAAGTTTGGTTCTGCCAATGTGCGATTCGCAGAAGGGCAACCACAGTTAGACGCATGGGGTAAGTTGCGTGTGTCGGGTGCTACCATGATGGGCAACTATGTTTTTGGTGGCGAAGCAAAGGTTACCGATAACTTTTCACCCGTAGAGATTGACGGTGGTTCGGTAACGTATGACAGCAACAGAAAGTCGGTGAAAGTAGGTTTTGATCTTGCTTCGGTTACTTCTCTTACCTTTGCGGGTAACACATCTAACACATATCACCCCTACATTCCCGGTTCTTCCCACCTATGGCAGGGAACATTCTTACTCAACTCTCCCGCATCTGGGGATGGCACGAACGGTGCGATTCGTCGATGGGGTCTGTTTGACGCAGACAATGGATTCTTCTTTCAGTTAGGAAAAGACGGGTATACAAAGGGCACTGCATCAACAACAGATGAAGGGTTTGCTGTTGTTATTCGTTCAAAGACATCTGGTTCCGTAACCAATACAGTGATTCAGTCAAGTGCTTTTAACGGTGACAAACTCGACGGCACTGGGCGATCTCAGCAGATATTTGATCTCGAAAAGAACAACCAATACTGGATTGATATTCAATGGCATGGTGCTGGGCGAGTTCGCTTTGGTACGTATTTAAATGGTGAGCGAATCATCATACACACCTACTATGCGGGTAACCTTGAGACGGTTGCAATGACTCAAACCGCATCGTTACCTTCTTGTACATCAATCAAGACCGCTGGAACACCACTCACAGAACTCTATATCGAGAGTTGGGCGCAGTCAGTTTGGACTGAATCTAATAAGGATCTAAACGAGTTAGGAAAACCCGCTACGTATGCATCTACGCATCAATCTGTAACTGCAAACATTGACAGTGATTGGAACTATCTATTCTCGATTTCACCAAAACTATTGTTGTCAGATGGCCGTGTTGATCATGCACTCTTTATGCCGACATCTATTACTGCTTATGGATTGGATCTATCTGCAACCAACGGTGTTGATGCTGTTATCGATCTGAAAGCAGAAATAAATACCATTCTTAATCACAATAACTGGACGGATGTACCAACAACAGCAGTTCAAGTATCATACCCACTTGCGGGTGATAGTGCATACGAAGGCACTGGTAAAGTTCAGTTATACGAGATGTTCAGAGGCAGATATGAAGCAGAACTAACAGATACCTACAACAACTTTCAGTATGGATCTATCAAGAACTTCTCCGAAGATGGTGGTACAAAAGAAAACACAATCACCAATATTTCTGCGACGAATCCAGCGGTAATCACTACAGGCGAACTACTGAAGTTCAAGTCAGATGAAATTCATGCAGTAACATTCCCATTAAACACCAATCGTTATCAGGGTAAGTTAGAGTTCAGTGACCTAGACAATGCAACGTCATTGAACGGCACCAAGGTTCTATTGAAACCTACTGGAATTAATACTGCGGAAGTCTATACCGACTCAGACGGTTCTGGCGCACTTGGCCCTGCTCTTGATGCAACGTCACTGGTTGGTGCTGGCGCACAGGGTGCAGGAACAATTAAAGGATTTGCGGGTTCACGTATAACTTGGAACTTCTTTGCGAAGACTCGTACCGCATTGCATACTAATGTGAAGTTGATGGTCACGATTAACTGGAAAGAGATTATTCAGTAAGATGCCTAGTATAGTTTTCAACTATGGTTCTTGGTGGAACTGGGAGACTGCCGCAGCAGGAGGTCATCCTAACCAAAAGGTATCATTTGATGGCGCTAACAGAAACATTTATGTTGCAGAAGGGGTCACAGAGTTAAACGTTAAAACTGATTTGTATTCTGCTTGGAAAGAGTGGGCGCAGTTTTCAACAGAATCGCCTCCTCCTATTGTATGGGCAAAGGCATTTACTGCTGTTGGTGGTGACCCAATTACTGAAAGTCAGGATCTAGGTACTACTTTCTTCTTAGAGAACGGTTGGAGAATACAACCTACTCCTAACGGAACATCCTACACATTGACTATAACAGGTAACCTATATACTAGAGAAGCCGGTGAAACACCGTTTCGATTTGCGAACGGTGTTTCAGTGTCGTTGGTTAGATCCAACATTGTTGAATTGATTACGGTAGAAGCACTTGCTGTTGCGATTACACCAGCGGATGTTACTGCAATTGCGAATGCCGCCGCTGATCAGGTCTGGGACGAAACACTTTCAGAACATCAAACAGCAGGTTCTACTGGTGCTAAACTGAAAGATAACTTGAAGAAAACACATTACATAGCGAGGATATAGCATGAGTGAAGTAGATGTACAACAACCAGAAATAGTAACCGATGTTGATCAAAACAGAAAATACATCGAAGACTTTTTGGATCAGGTGAAGACCGATAATTTTGCTAAAGCAGAGAAAACCTTTTCTGATTTGGTAGGTGGTAAACTAGGTGACGCATTAGATCAACAGAAAGCAAAGATCGCCGGAGCTGTATTCGACAGTCCTGAAGCAGATCTTGGTGATCCCTTTGATGACGAAGACGACCTAGATGCATCATTGGGTGCTGAAACTGGCGAAGTCGAAGTATAAATCTTATATTGTATAAATAATTGATATCTGTATGATTATAGAAAATATTTCACAATTAGCAGATTTTGATAGAAGACGTGGTGTAGGATCTTTATACACCAATATTACAAGAGATGCCATAGATAATTTTTTGGTTGAGACTTACGGTTATTTGTTCGACAACTTCGAAAACTGGATAAAAATAAAGGAAGATGATCCGACTAAACTAGAACAACAAAACATAAGTTTGATGCAGTACTTATGTACTAAGGTACACGAGAATCATTTTACCCACCATCATTCGTTGTATTCACATTATATTGATAGAGATGTGAAATACTTAAACTTCGGAAGTGGTTGTGGTTATTTAGAATACTGGTTCAAACATTACAATTTAGGTAAGGATATTGTTGGTTTAGAGTGGGAAGGACAGAACGCTTTCTTCCAAAGGTTTAGAAGTTTTTATGGTGTAGATGGTATGTGCAATTATATTTGCAACAGTATCTACGACGATAATTTTGAAATAACGAGTAGGGGTGAGGGCAAACCGTTCCAAGAACATGGAATAGAGACTGCCATTCTTCATAGATTTTTCCCTGTATGGGACCATCATTATGAAGAACCTGATGCGGGTAAACTGAAAAGAATTTTTGGTAACCTGAGAAAGTATGGCATAAAAGAAGTTTTGATATCTACTAGGTCGATATCTAGAAAAATGCCCACCGATGAAATGGCATTGATTATGGATAACGCTAGGTTGAAAAGACACGAAGGAACTTGGGAAATGTGGTTTGTAAACATCGAGAACATTGTATGAAAACATTCAAGGTTATACGAGAAGCATCCAAGATGCCCAAAGGGGATCATGTCTTTTCTAAGAAGATCGGTAAAGTGAACGTCATGGTTCACCAAGATAAAAAAGGTTTCACCACGTATATCGATGGTGACAAATTAGATACCTATCGTTCTCAGAAAGAAGCAGAGAAGATGGGTGTTGCTTTTGCAAAGGAAATGTAAATGAAATTAATTGCAGAATACATGGACCAAACGATAGAGACGGTTATTACCGAAGGCGTAAACGGTAAACCCAAGTCCTTTGCTATCGAAGGAGTCTTTGCACAAGCAGAATCAAAGAATAGAAATGGGCGTATTTATCCCAAGAGCATCATGGAAGGTGCTGTCGATAAATACGTCACAGAACAAGTAGCACAGAAAAGATCAGTAGGTGAGTTAAATCATCCGGAAGGTCCGACTGTCAATCTTGATAAAGTTTCACATCTCATTACCGCCCTTGAATGGAAAGGTAATGATGTGATTGGAAAGGCACAAATTTTGGATACTCCTATGGGTCAGATCGTAAAAGGTCTTCTCGAAGGTGGCGTTCAACTAGGCGTGTCAACTCGTGGTATGGGTAGTCTTGAGAACCGTAACGGCACAATGTATGTGAAGGAAGACTTTCTTCTGAACACTGTAGACATTGTCCAAGATCCATCTGCACCCGCAGCTTTTGTTAATGGTATTATGGAAGGTGTGGAGTGGGTCTGGAATAATGGCGTTATAGAACCTCAAGTAATTGAAAAGATGGAGACTGAAATTAAAACCGCTCCACGTAAGCATCTCTATGAGACGCAAGTACGTGAGTATAAGAATTTCCTCTCATTACTCAAATCAAATAACAAGGAGTAAACTATGTCTGATTTAGATCACGACGAAGTCCTCTCGGAAGATGATGAGTCCTTAGAGGAAACTCAACAAATGCCGGTTGGAACTGAAGATGAATCCATCAAGTCAGTAGAGAAAGCAGAAGTAACTGGGAAGAAACAAAAAGCACGTAAGGGTGATAAACTCGGTGCTAAGGATCAACCCAAAGATCAAGGTAATGGCGCTGGCAAACCACCTCAAGTTGAAGATTATGACTTCAGCGACGATTTGAATGCTCTGGTTGAAAACGAGCAGACTTTGTCTGACGAGTTCAAAGCCAAGACCGCTATCATTTTTGAAACTGCTATTAACTCTAAAGTCTCAGCAGTCGTTGAGCGATTAGAAAATGAATATCAAGAAAAACTCGAAGAAGAACTCGAATCAACGCGAGAAGACCTCATCGAGAAAGTTGATAACTACCTCAACTATGTTGTTGAACAATGGATGGAAGAGAACCAAATCGCAGTAGCGCAAGGTCTCCGAACGGAAGTCGCTGAAGAATTCATGGGCAAATTGAAAGATTTGTTTGTAGAGTCTTACATCGAAGTCCCCGAGTCCAAAGTTGACCTAGTTGATGAACTTGCTGAACAGGTTGAAGAACTTGAAGCAAAAGTCAATGAGCAAGTCAAATCTGTTATGGATATGACTGAGCAATTAGAAGCATATCAGCGTGAAGCAATCGTAAATGAAAGCGCACGTGACCTTGCCGACACTCAAATTGAGAAGTTGCGTTCATTGGTATCATCATTGGATTTCGTATCTGAAGAATCTTTTTCACATAAAGTAAAAACTGTGAAAGAATCATACTTCAAGAAAGAAGTTCAAGTAGAAGAAGAATTAACAGAAGATTGGTCAGGCGATGCAGGGGCACCAGTGTCCTCTAGCACTATGGACCGATATCTTTCTGCTATCAAAAAAACATCTAAGGAGTAATACATGGAAACTTATGATCGATTAGTCGAGAAATGGGCTCCCGTCCTCAACGAAGAATCTGCTGGTAAAATCAGCGATAATCATCGTCGTTCGGTAACTGCCGCTATCCTCGAAAACCAAGAGCAAGCATTCGCTAAAGAAAGCGGCATGCTCAACGAAGGTCCAACCAACACTAACTTCAGCGCAACTGCTGCTGGTACTGCTAACGATGCTAACTGGAACCCCGTTCTGATTGCACTCGTTCGTCGCGCTATGCCTAACTTGATGGCATACGACCTTGCTGGTGTTCAACCAATGTCCGGTCCTACTGGTCTTATCTTTGCAATGCGTTCAGTATACAAGACCACTCGTGGTGGTGCTACTGCTGGGAACGAAGCATTGTTCCAAGAAGCAATTGTACCTTACTCTGGTGACTCTTCAGTATCTCAGAGCGGATCACTTGGACCGTCTGGTCTTGCTGGCGTTACTGACACCAGTTCACCGGGCGCTTTGGCACCTCTTGCTGACTCATCTATTGCTGACTCTGGTGACGCATATGTACCTAGTGGGTTAGGCGCTACCCCTTACGCCGAAGGTTACTCGCCTGCTATGGCAACTGCTAATGCTGAGAAGTTAGGTTATACTGACGGTTCTGCTTTTGCAGAAATGGGTTTCACCATTGAGAAAGCAACTGTTACTGCTCGTAGCCGTGCTCTCAAAGCAGAATACAGTTTAGAACTCGCACAAGACTTGAAAGCAATTCACGGTCTTGACGCTGAAACTGAACTTGCTAACATCCTTTCTACGGAAATCATCACGGAAATCAACCGTGAAATCGTTCGTACTATCAACTCACAAGCAAAGATTGGTTCGCTTCAAGCGGGTCTTCAAACTGCTGGTATCTTCGACTTAGCAACTGATGCTGATGGTCGTTGGTCTGTTGAAAAGTTCAAGGGTCTGTTAGTACAATTAGAGCGTGAATGTAACGTCATCGCTAAAGAAACTCGTCGTGGTAAAGGTAACATCATCGTTTGTTCTTCAGACGTTGCTACTGCTTTGACTGCTGCTGGTATGCTTGACTATGCACCTGCTCTGTCTACTTCTTTGAACGTAGATGACACGGGTAACACCTTTGCTGGTGTTCTCAATGGTCGCACTAAAGTTTACATCGACCCATATGCGGTTGCTGACTATGTAACTGTTGGTTACAAAGGCACCAATCCTTATGACGCTGGTGTTTTCTACTGCCCTTACGTACCTCTCCAGATGGTACGTGCAGTTGGCGAGAATGACTTCCAACCACGTATCGGGTTCAAGACTCGTTACGGCATGGCAAGCAATCCTTTCGTAGGTGCTGCTGCTGCTGATGGTTTGGCTGCTGCTCGTTCAAACCAATACTACAGAATCTTCCGCGTAGACAACATCCTCGCGTAATACTGTATAAAATAAAAACAATAAAATGTTTTGACCCCGCCTCGTGCGGGGTTTTTTTTGTGTATAAATAACTACATGACAGATAATATTACAAATTTCAATTACCTTTCCCCCACCGGATTCAAAGTCGTAGTGGGTCGAGAGAACTATAAACATCTTCAATACTTTGCTCAGTCAGTACAGCATCCAGGTCTTGAGGTTCAGGGCGTCGAGGTTCCGTACAAAAGAACTAACGTATCGTTCACTGGTAATTTTATCCAGAACAGTACCCTCACTATGGATATCTTGATTGATGAGAACATGGAATCATATAAAGAAATGTATGATTGGATGCTTCGTATGGTGAACGAAGAGCATGAGTTAGTAAGTCCTAGAGGTGCTATCGTTCCTTCTTCATATGCTGACATAACTGTTTCTATCCTCACCTCTGCCAACAATGCTAATAGATCTATCAAGTATCGGAATGCCTTTCCTACTTCGTTGGGCGACATTCAATTCGCTGCCACATCTACAGGAGAGTACATTGTATTCCCTGTATCATTCAAGTTTGACTACTTCGAATTTTCGTGATATAATATACTACATTTTACTTGTGAGTTTACATAATGAATTTAGAAAACATCCTTGCCGAGTGGCAAGTTGATTGTAGAATCGACCCATCGTCAATTGACGAGTCATCAAGATGCACCCCAGAGTTACACGCAAAATATCTTGGATTACTATCCAACACTAAACTAAAACTGAAACAAGCAGAATTCAAACAGAAAGATTTGATGAAGTCGAAGTGGTTGTGGTATCAAGGTAAGATGCCGTATGAGGAGGTAATTGAGTTAGGTTGGGAACCGGATCCTTTCAATGGTCTCAAAATACTGAAAGGCGAGATGGAACACTACATCGAAGCAGACCCAGAACTCGTAGCAAGCGAAGCAAGAATCGAGTACCTAAAAACTTGTATAGATACTTTGAAAGAAATTGTTGAGAACCTCAAATGGAGGCACCAGACAATCGGTAATATTATACGATGGAAACAATTTGAAGCGGGATTCTAGTGGACACTATTGAACTAAAACTCAAAGATTATAGCATGTTGAAAGTCAACTGTGCTAGTTCTGTTGCACAAGAGTTATCTGATTACTTCTGTTTCGAAGTGCCGGGTGCTAAGTATATGCCAGCAGTCAAACGGAGAGTTTGGGACGGTAAGATTCGTCTGTTCAATAGCATGAACGGAGAAATAAATGCTGGGTTGTATGATGCAATCAAAACATTTGCAAAGAGAAGAGGATACGTTGTTGAGTATCTTGAAAGCAGTTATGGTTTTCCACACGAGAAAAACAAACTCAACCATCTAAAAAATATGTCTTGGATCTCACAGTTAGGTCTGCCGTTTGCACCTCGTGACTATCAGTACGATGCCTTCACACACGCCTTAGAGCACAAGAGAGGCGTTTTATTGTCTCCGACAGGTTCTGGTAAGTCCATGATAATCTATCTTTTGTTGAGATACTATTTCGATAGTTACGACAAAGATATGCTTGTTATCGTTCCTACTACGGGTCTAGTCCAGCAGATGGTATCTGACTTCGAGTCCTATGGATTTGACACCAACACCAATTGTCATCTGATCTATTCTGGTAAAGAAAAAAATACTGGCAAACGAGTAGTGATTACCACGTGGCAATCTATACACAGACTACCTCCTAAGTGGTTTGAAAACTTCGGAGCAATCTTCGGGGACGAGTGTCATGGATTCAAGGCAAAATCTCTATCAAGTATAATGAACAAAGCAATCAATGCGGAGTATCGTTTCGGTACTACGGGAACCTTAGATGGAACTGAAACAAATCGAATGGTTCTAGAAGGGTTGTTTGGACCTGTGAAAAAGGTGACCACCACAGCAGTACTACAAAAAGCAAAACAATTGGCACCTCTCAATATTGATATACTATTGCTGAAGTATAAAGAAGAGTATTGCAAGACTGTTGAAAAGGCAACCTATCAAGAAGAAATAGATTTTCTGGTGAGCTATAAGAAAAGAAATTTATTTATTAGGAACCTGACGTTATCATTGGAAGGTAATACTCTGGTTCTATTCAACCTTGTGGACAAGCATGGTAAGGTTCTGAAAGAATTGATTCAGGATAAAATAGAAGAAGGTAGGAAACTTTTTTATGTTAGCGGAGAAACTAAGACAAGTGATAGGGAAGCAGTGCGAGGTATTGTCGAGAAACAAACCAACAGTATTGTTCTTGCTTCTCTCGGGACTTTTTCTACTGGAATTAATATACGGAATATCCATAATATCATCTTCGCGTCCCCCTCTAAATCTCAAATTAGAGTACTCCAATCGATTGGTAGAGGTTTACGTGTGTCAGAAGACGGTAGAGATACCAAACTATATGACATTGCCGACGATCTCCGTTATCAAGGTAAAGCAAATTTTACCATGCGCCATTGTGCCGAAAGAATAAAGATATATAAGAGTGAACAATTCAATTATAAACTGGTAGAAGTAGATATATGAACAATCACCCAGTACAACAGATCCATTTACTTTCTGGTGAAGAACTTATATGTGAAGTCATGGACTATGAAGAAGTTGAAGGTAATATTATAATTAGAAATGCTATGGTTATTGAAACTAATATATTTGAAAATAACGATAGGGTTTATATGTTCAAACCATGGTTTTTGTATATCGAAAGGTCAACTGAAATGGTCATGTTGAAAGTGGACCATGTGACTGCTAGTGTTACACCTAATGATCTATTGCTCATACAATATTATAGTGCTGTAAATGATATGGACAGTGTTGCTGATGATCGAGTGAAAGAACACAACAGAAAAGAAGCGATGAAACTAAAAACTTTGGTCGATCAGATTGCTAACTTGAAAAGAAAGGTTATAGGTGAAGAACCTAAAAAGAAAGAACAACCTAGTAACGTTATTCCTTTCCCTACGGATGATACTATTCATTAGTATATTCTCCCCTTTACGAGTCAAGCTCTAGGGTAACACATTTTCCTTCTCCTGTCAACCCCTTGACAACGTTTATTTTTAGTGTATAATATATCTATTTCCTGTGAGAGTAACTATGACTATCAAACCAAAAGACAAACCGCACTACGTAAACAACGCAGATTTTTCCCAAGCAGTTGTGGATTACGTAAAATCTTCTAACGATGCTGTTGCAGCAGGAGAACCAAAACCTGTGGTTACTGATTACATTGCTCGGTGCTTTCTGAAAATTTCAGAAGGTCTTTCACACAAAGCAAACTTCGTTCGCTACACCTATCGTGAAGAAATGGTAATGGATGCAGTAGAGAACTGCTTGAAAGCAATTGAGAACTATAAC
>Ga0196887_1001010_pt1 | contig 12608 bp, 25 predicted proteins | sample VirMetDEL_Mar_31_FD_169094 | JGI IMG/M metagenome (GOLD analysis project Ga0196887, IMG submission 169094) | Aqueous microbial communities from the Delaware River and Bay under freshwater to marine salinity gradient to study organic matter... | ecosystem: Environmental > Aquatic > Marine >... | reverse complement strand
AAGGCTTTATACTATAGTAGAGACAACAAAAGAAAGAGACAAAATGGCATTTGTATACGTAGAAGGCACATCCCAATTCGCTAAGGTATTCAAGGGTCAGCAAGACCTTGGTGCTAACCTCCCCGAAGGATCAGACCAACGGAATAAACTTGAGTCTATCCAAGGTCAGTACGTTATGAACTTGTTTATGACTAAGGAAGCTAAGAAGAAGGCTATTGCTGATGGTGTACCTAACAAGGGTATGACAGGGCAGCTCTGGAAGGAAGACGACGAGGGTAATATCTACTACAAGTGTACCCGTAAGAACTTCAACCCTAAGTTTACAGACCGTGATACAGGGGAACAAGGTGTAATTATGGGGCCACCTAAAGTTCTTATGCAAGAAGAAGACGGTGGTGTACGTGCTTGGGATAAAACTACCGATGGTGCCATTGGTAACGGTAGTAAGGTTGTAGTTAAGTTTAACGTATGGCAAGATAAGATTTGTGAAATGGAAGCTGTTAAGGTGGTAGAACACGTTAAGTATGAACCTGAGACTAACGAAGGAGACTTTTAATAATGGCTAAAGTGACAATTATGATTGAACCAGAGGAAGACCACGAAGGTGAGTTTGGTTACACCTCAATGTACACACAGGAAAATGTAGTGTTCCTAGATCAACTTACTTCCTTGTATACTCAAGCAGCTCGTGGTGCAGGTTGGCATCTAGAAGAACTGGGTGAAGTAGGGGGTGACTTTTAATGCCTGTAGTTAAGACTACGATTGACTACACGGGGGAGGACTTCGGTAAACAGGAGTTCTCCTCCTACCAACGAGAAGTAGATGACCTAGATATTCACTCTTGGTTGTGGTACATGATTAAACAATCGGAACTCATGGGGTTTGATGTTAAAGATATTCAGGTGTTCACGAGTGACGGTAAAGTATATCGAACGGAGCCTTAAACATGAGTAAGATTGAAGTCACATTCGTAGACAGTATGGGGTCAGACCTTAGCGTTGTTAATGCAGCACGGGTTAGCTTTGGTAAGAAGAGTGAGTGGGATGGAGGTTCACACCCTGACTTTGATCCTGTTAAGAGGCTTTCAGAGCGTGACACAAAACTTATCAAGTACCTCGCCAAGCACAAGCATATCAGCCCTTTTGGTCACGCCTTTGCATCTTTCCATGTTAAGGCTCCGATCTTTGTGGCGAGACAGCTGGTCAAACATAAATTCCTTCGTTGGAATGAGATCAGTCGTCGATATGTAGATGATGAGCCTGAGTTCTATGTGCCTGACGTATGGCGTGGTAAGAGCGCTGATAAAAAGCAGGGTAGTGATGGTGTTGTTGATGGGGTATGGGGCCTCGAAGTAGCAACAGGAGCATTGGAGACAGATAAATGGGGTGAATTGACCATACCTTACGAGAGTGTTACAACTTGCACTATGAACTTTATGGAAGCCCAGATGCAATTCTATTCGCAGCTTTTAGAACACGGAGTAGCACCCGAACAAGCCCGTATGGTTCTCCCACAAAGCACTATAACTGAGTGGTACTGGAGTGGTAGCCTTGATGCTTTTGCTGACATGTGCCGCCTTCGGTGCAAGCCAGACACACAGTACGAGTCACGCCTTGTAGCTGACCAAGTATCTACTATCATGCAAGACCTGTATCCTGTGTCTTGGTCTGCTCTAATGGACAACTCGTGACGATCATAATGCACAAATGATGGGAAAAACAGAGTGACAACAATGATTGACCCGCCAAGTGGCTGGAGGTATGGCTTTCCAAAAGTATTACCCGATGATGTAGAAAATGTATTGGAGTGGCTAGTTAGCGAGGGTTATCCACAGTCTGAAATAGATGCCTGTAGTAAGCACTTCTATTGCCGATATTGGGAGAAGCAAAATGAGTGACTACAAAACAACACGAGATGCAGCACTACGTAGCTTATCAATGAGACACCAGATGGATGTAAATGATGTGGATTAACGCAGACGTAGTATATCAAAACACTACAACAGAAGAAAAAGAAATCCTCATTACGGTAAGCGGCTACGACAAAGAGTTAAATTTTCTTGAGGACTCTTGCTGGATAACAAGAGATATGCTTAAGGAGGTTCTAGATGAATAAGCCAAAGACAGTAACTAAAGCTTTGGTCGATGCTGATATTGTGGCCTATCGTGCAGCAGCAGGGACAGAAGGGCAGTCCCCAAGGGATACAGAAGAAAAGGTAGACCTGCTTATGAACTATATCGTAGGGGAGACAGTAGTTTTCCCTACAGGTGACAATCTAGAGTGCTATCTCACAGGTAAGGGTAACTTTCGTTATGAGGTAGCTAAGACTGCACCGTACAAGGGTAATAGAACTAACGTACCTAAGCCTAGTAACCTACCAGAAGCTAGGGCTTGGTTACAACACAAGTGGGGTGCTATTATTAGTGAAGGAGAAGAAGCCGATGATCTGATTGGTATTGCATCTGCTAGGGGCGACCCTGAAACTACTGTGGTCTGTACCATTGATAAAGATATGATGCAACTACAAGGATGGAACTTTAACTTCGTTAAGAACGAGTGGACTTATAATACCAAAAAATCTGGTAACAAGTTCTTCTATACACAGATATTAACCGGAGATTCTGCGGACAATATCAAGGGTATTCACCGCACAGGGCCAGTTAAGGCAGGTAAGATACTTGAGGGTTTGACTACAGAACAGGAACTGTATGATGCTTGTGTCCAGTCTTACACAGTCTCTGGTGAGGCTCTTAATGTAAATCCTGAGGACCGTTATGATTGGGCTACTGAACGTGTACTAGAGAACGCTAGGCTGTTGTGGCTTAGACGCTACGAAGGCCAAATGTGGGAGCCGCCAAAATGAAGAGAGAGGACTTCCGATCAGGCTTAGAGTATCGTGTAGCTAAACAACTAGAGGATCAAGGGTACACATACGAATACGAAAAAACTAAAGTGCCTTACCAGCGTAAGCCTTCTACCTACCTGATTGACTTTGAACTACACAATGGTATCATCATTGAGACTAAAGGCAGATTTGTTAGTGTAGATAGGGCAAAGCACTTGCTAATCAAGAAGCAACACCCTATGTTAGACATACGTTTTGTGTTCAGTAACAGTAAGAGTAAGTTGTACAAAGGTTCTAAGAATACGTATGGGGATTGGTGTGATAAGCATGGGTTCCTTTTTGCTGACAAGGTAATACCAGAGAGCTGGTTAAAGGAGTAAGGTATGAGGGTTTTAATCGCGGGGGGTAGGAACTTTACGGATAGAGACTTCTTATACAAATACATGTCAAAATTCTTGGGGGAAGTTACCGTAGTTATTTCTGGTACCGCTAAGGGTGCAGATAGGTTGGGCGAGAAGTGGGCTACAGATAACGGCATAGAAGTCGAGAGGTATCCCGCGCAATGGGGTAGATACGGCTCTAAAGCTGGCCCAATACGCAACAGGGAAATGCTAGAAAAAGGTAAACCTGATTTAGTCGTAGTATTTAAGGGTGGTAGAGGCAGTGACCATATGGCTACTATATCACGTAAGGCTGGCGTCAAAGTTTACAGACCAAGGAAAGGGCTAAATGAATAACTTGGGTTTTGGAGTAAGGTATGAGTATTAAAATAACACTTGGTATGTGGATTGCATCCCTTGGAATTAGTATGGCTAGGATTGGTCTTGACATGGTAGGTGTACGCCCCTCTGATCTTGCAGAAGATGACAGTATCATAATCCATAATGTGCTAGAGGGTCCATTTACGCAGTACGATATGCCTGATGAGTGGCAAGGACCATATGAAGCTGAGGCTTACTTGGTAGTTAAGGCGGAAGTAGACGGTGAAATAAAGGATATTGATTGGTACTTTGAGACTATTGAAGAAGCCTTTGTTTGGGTTAAACACTTCAAGTCTAGTATTAATCCTATTGTAATTGAAGGTGGTGACTATGAGTAAAGACTATCTAATTGTTCCAGACCCACATGCACACCCTAACCACAATAACGACCGCGCTGACTGGTTGGGTCAATTCATCAAGGACCGCAAGCCTGACGTTGTAGTCAACATGGGTGACACATTTGATATGCCTTCTTTGAGTAGTTTTGATAAGGGTAAAGCATCCTTTAGCGGGGCTAACTACGAGAAAGACATCAATGCAGGGCTTGACTTCCAAGATCGTATGTGGCATCCCATTAAGCAATCTAAGAAGAAGCAACCACGAAGAATCTTTCTAGAAGGCAACCATGAACACAGACTTAAGAAGGTACTTGAATATGAACCACACCTAGCAGGTGATCGCTATGGTATTAGCTACAAGAATTACCAACTCGAACACTACTACCAAGATATTGTCTACTATGAAGGTGGTACTCCAGCAATCTTAACTGTTGATGGTATTAGCTTTGCTCACTTCTTTGTATCTGGTCTTATGGGGCGACCCATTGGTGGTGAACACCATGCTGCTTCACTCTTGGCTAAGAACTACTCAAGTTGTGTAGCTGCCCATAGTCATACTGTAGATTGGGCTGTAAGGTCAGGGTCTAATGGTAAGACTGTCATGGGGCTTGTAGCTGGTGTTTATCAGGACTACAACAGTGGTTGGGCAGGTATGTGTAACAATCTTTGGTGGCAAGGTCTGGTGTACCTAAAGAATGTAGAAGATGGTGTGTATGAGCCTGAGTTTATTAGTATGGAATCACTAAGGAAAGAGTATGGGCAAGCGTGAAGAAGTAAAGAAACCTAAGAAGGACCGTGACTTTTATGCCACGATAGACCCTGATGCAGTTACACCCTTGATCCCGTACATTCGGGGGTGTACATATGCGGAGCCTTTCTATGGTAATGGCGACCTAGAGGACTTGCTTATGGATGCTGCTACTTGTGGATGGAGGAGCGACATTCGAAATACCACGGGTTCCTCTTTTGTTATGGACGCACTACGATTAGATAAATTTGACCTTACGTTCTGCGATACAATTATTAGTAACCCGCCGTTTACCAAAGGTGTTCTTTTACCTTGCATTGAACACTTAAGTAAGCTAAGACCTACATGGTTGTTACTACCAGCGGATATGCTACACAATAAGTACATGACACCTTACATGAAGAAGTGTGAGTTGGTTCTTAGTGTTGGTAGGCTCTGCTGGTTCCCTGATGACCAAGGTAAGATGGTTAAAGGGGTAGACAATTACTGCTGGTATAAGTTCATAGACTATGAGTGTGATACAATATTCAAAGGGAGACTACCTTAATGCTGACACAAGAACAGATTGACGATTGGGTAGAGACAGTCTCTTACTACAATCGTGAGACTAAAGAGAAGACACCTACAGATATGGTAAAAGAGTTCTCTAAAGTTACCCAACAAAAAGGTACGCCCTACCTGTATGCCGCATTGATCCAAGAGGAATTTGATGAGTGGCGGTCGGAGTACCTACGCAACACTAAAGAACCTCAACTCAAGGAACTAGCTGACCTCGTTTATGTAGTCTATGGCTATGCTAACGCTGTAGGTTACAACCTTGATGAAGCTGTTAAGAGAGTGCATGATAATAACCTTGGTAGGTGTATCCAACCTGATGGTAGCATTAAACGCAGAGAGGACGGGAAAATCGAAAAGAACAAGGCATACCCTAAGGTGTATCTAGGTGATTTAATATGACCTACAAAGTAACATATAACGGCAAGTCTAGCCTGTGGGAGATCAAGTTGTGCGAACCCTATTTAGAGGACCGTGTTATCTGCATGTGTTTTAATGAAGGCACTGCCAAGGCTATCAAGGAAACACTAACAATGCTTAAGGATGAAGATGAATAGGTATTATTGTGTATGGATGACTATTGAAGGTTTCCCTACTGCCCCTGAGAATAACCTTATTGGTATCTGCACTGAAGAATTAGAGGCTATCAAGATGGTGAAAGAGACTAAGAGATACAGCAGAAATGCTTACTACACAGCAGAGAAAACAGAAAATAAAGAAGGACTACTTGCATGAGCAACCAACTACCTACTGACTACCAAAGTTTTATTGCGCTATCGCGTTATGCCCGATGGTTGCCAGAAGTTAGCCGACGAGAGAATTGGGGTGAGACAGTCAGTCGGTATATGCTTAATGTGATGTCACCACAATGTACCGATAGCGACGGACACTTCGACCAAAAGATGTATGACACCATCGAGCAAGCGGTTCTGTCCCTAGAAGTAATGCCTTCTATGCGTGCTATGATGACAGCGGGTAAAGCAGCGGAGCGTGACAACACTTGTATGTACAACTGCTCGTACCTACCTGTAGATGACCCTAAGTCTTTTGATGAGGCTATGTTCATTCTCTTGTGTGGTACAGGTGTGGGCTTCAGTGTAGAACGTCAGTACGTATCCAAGCTACCAGATGTACCAGATACACTGTATAATAGCGAAACAACCATCGTTGTTAAAGATAGTAAGGAAGGATGGGCTAAAGCGTACCGTCAAGTTCTGTCACTACTGTGGGCAGGGGAAATCCCTAAGTGGGACGTAAGTGGTGTACGACCAGCGGGGGCTAAACTAAAGACTTTCGGTGGTCGTGCATCAGGTCCAGCACCATTGGTAGACCTCTTCCATTTTACTATCAATAAGTTCAAGGGTGCAGCAGGACGTAAGTTGTCGTCTATTGAGTGCCATGACCTTATGTGTAAGATTGGTGAGGTTGTAGTTGTAGGAGGTGTACGCCGTAGTGCTATGATTAGTCTGTCTAACCTTAGTGATGATCGTATGCGTCATGCTAAGTCAGGGAATTGGTGGGAGACACAAGGTCATCGTGCTTTGGCTAATAACAGTGTATGCTACACAGAGAAGCCTGACGTAGAGACATTCCTTCGTGAGTGGACCGCATTGGTAGAGAGTAAGTCAGGGGAACGTGGGGTATTCAATCGTGTAGCCTCAAAGAAGCAAGCAGCTAAGTACGGTCGTCGTGATCCTGACTATGAGTTTGGTACTAACCCTTGCAGTGAGATCATTCTACGACCCTATCAATTCTGCAATCTAACGGAGGTGGTTGTACGTGCTACAGACAGTATTGAAGACCTTGAGCGTAAAGTACGGTTGGCTACTATTTTGGGTACAATCCAATCTACCTATACTAATTTCCCTTATTTAAGGAAGATTTGGCAGAAGAACACAGAGGAGGAACGTCTACTTGGAGTGTCGCTAACTGGTATCATGGATAACCCATTGATGACTACAAAGAACAAAGGATTGGAGAGTACCCTTGAGCGTTTACGTAGCGTTGCGGTTGATGTTAATTCAGAGTGGGCTGATCGCCTTGGTATCCCTCGTAGCGTTTCTATTACCTGTGTCAAGCCCAGTGGCACTGTTTCTCAGCTTGTGGATTCTGCATCTGGTATCCACACCCGTCATAGTAACTATTATATCCGCACTGTTCGAGGAGACATAAAAGACCCGCTTACCCAACTGATGATTGACCAAGGTGTACCTTCTGAACCTTGCGTTATGAAACCAGACCAAACTGTAGTTTTTAGTTTCCCTATCAAGTCACCTGAGGGGTGTATTACCCGTGATGATATGACAGCAGTAGAGCAGCTAGAGACTTGGTTGATGTACCAACGTCATTGGTGTGAGCATAAGCCTTCTGTAACGGTTAGTGTAAAGGATAGTGAATGGTTTGAAGTTGGTGCCTTTGTGTACAAGCACTTTGATGAGATGAGTGGTGTTAGTTTCCTGCCTCACGATGGTGGTAGCTACCAACAAGCACCTTACCAAGAGATTGAAGGTTCTGGCCCTATGCACTTTGATTTTCACAGTGGTAAAGAAGTACATACTTATGAGAGCTTACTTGCGTTAATGCCTAAGAGTATTGATTGGTCACGTCTTAGTGAGTATGAGAAGGAAGACAACACTTCAGGTATGCAGACTATGGCCTGTAGTGGTGACGTATGTGAAATGGTAGACCTAACTTAACGATTGACATTAACACCTGAGTATGTGTATAAACTACTCACCAACCCACAATAGAAGGCACACCAATGGCACAGCAGAAACCCAAGCCTAAGATCGCTCGTACACCTACAAAGTTTGATGAAGATAAGAAGCCTATTATTATCCTACCTAAGACAGAAACCCAAGATGCTTACATCAAGGCTATCATTGGTCCTAATGCTCAAGTGGTATGCTTTGGTCCTAGTGGTACAGGTAAGACCTATGTAGTCTCTAGTTTAGCTGCTTCCCTATACCACGCTAAGAAGATCACTAAGATTGTAATTACACGGCCTCATGTAGCAGTAGGGGATGGTATTGGTTTTCTAAAGGGTGATCTACGAGAGAAGACAGAGCCTTGGGCATTACCTGTCCTTGATGTACTAGAAGAACACTTGGGTAAGGGTGTAGTTGATACTGGACTTAAGAATGGTAACATCGAAGTAGCACCTATGGCTATGATGAGGGGTAGATCATTCAAGAACGCTTTTATCATTGTGGATGAGACACAGAATATATCCTTCGATCAACTTAAGATGCTATTGACACGGGTAGGTGAAGGCTCTAAGATTATCCTTAATGGTGACATCATGCAGTCAGACCTAAAGACTACAGACGGGTTGACAACCATCCTAAAGTATGTTAATAAGTACGATCTACCAGTACCCGTTATTGAGTTCACTGTTGAGGATATTGTTCGTAGTGCTTTAACTCGTATGTGGGTTGAGGTCTTTATCAAGGAGAAAACATGAGTAAGTTTAAGGTTGGTGACAAGGTTCGTATTGTAGGTAATACAAACATGCACAAGTTTGATATTGGTGATACTGTAACACTGGAAGATTTTACCAATTCCAAGATTAATCCTTATTGGTACTGTACTGGCAGTAGAAATGATTCACGCCATAGTTGGTACGTGCAGGAAGGTGACATGGAGGCTATTGAGGATGCACAAGAGTTTAACCCCGTAAGTAAGCCTGTACACTACAACCACGGTGATGGTATTGAATGTATTGCCTACATCAAACAAGTCTTAGGGCCAGAGGGTTTTGTAGCTTATTGTCGGGGGAACCAAATTAAGTACCAGCACAGGGCTATGTATAAAGGTAAGCCTGTAGAAGACCTAGAGAAAGCCCATCAATACAATGCTTGGGCCATTGAAACACTAAAGGAGATTGGAGAATGAATAGGGACCATTTAGGTACTGCTTTTGTATTCGCTTTTGTATTCTTTCTTTGGTATGGTTGGGGTAGTAACATTTACACCTTGTACCAACACTCTGAGAATATGACAAGTGGACAGATCGTAATTCGTGGTGTAGGTATTCCTCTCCTACCTATTGGTGTAGTAATGGGGTACATTGGAGAGTAAGATGATTAAAGCAATGATTGTAGGGGTAAGTTTACCTAGTAAGTAAACAAAGAAGAAATAACGGAATCCCCTCTAGGGGGTATTAACTTTAGAGGGGCTACCCAAGATGACTAAAGAGAAGAAGTGTACTGGGTGTGGTGAGGTTAAAGGGCTTGAGTGCTTTAGTAAGAATAAAAATACGCGTGACGGGCTTCAGAGTTGGTGTAAGGTGTGCAAGAAAGGGTACGCTAGAAAGTGGAGGAACGAGAATAAAGAGTACCTTAAAGATTACTACCAAGAAAATAAAGAACACCTAAAAGAGTGCAATAGAAAGTATCACCAAGAGAATAAAGAGTACAGGAAAGAGTGCAATAGAAAGTATCGCCAAGAGAATAAAGAGTACTTTAAAGATTACTACCAAGAGAATAAAGAGTACTTTAAAGATTACTACCAAGAGAATAAAGAGTACAAGAAAGAGTGCAATAGAAAGTGGGCGGAAGAGAACCCAGACAAAGTCAACGCCATCAAGGCAAGAAGACGAGCAAGGAAACTTAGGGCTACACCCAAATGGCTGACACAAGAACAAGACCTAGAGATCAAGCTAATCTACAAGACAGCCAGAGAACTTGAGGATATGGATGGTGTTAAACGTCACGTAGATCACATCGTCCCACTTAAAGGTAAGGATGTCAGAGGTCTTCATGTGCCGTGGAACCTACAGATACTTACAGCAGAGCAGAACCTAAGTAAGAATAATAGTTATTCCGGTTGGAATTAGACAAAGAAAAACCCCAGAGATTCCACTCAAGGAGTCTCTGGGGTTTTGTCATTTCTGGAACCAAGACCTTACAGTCCTAGCTATTTCATTGGGGCTAGGGAGTAGCCATCCTAGCACAAGCAATACGATAATCCACATGGGGGTGTCATTAATGGTTACACTCCCTACTGTATCAGCTTGTAGCTTACTTGTGTCATTACTTTGACGTATGGTCCTAGCTTGTGGTCTAACCAGCACTTGCTCTACGTTATTAGTAGTACCTAAGGTCTGACTGTTGGTCTTACCCACTTGTGTGTTAGCTGCTATGTTAGGGCCACCACCAGTGAGTAAACTAATAGGGTTTAATCCACTACACGCTGGGAGTACCAGTAGTGCTATAGCTACCACTATTGTCTTTAATCTGTTTAGCATAACCATCCAATCCAAATGCAGCCATAGCGAAGGCGAAGATAGGCCATACAATAACCTGCACCATACCTATATTACCCATGTAAACTACAAAGCAAAAGAACATGAGTAAGAGTGTGGCCACTTCACGTTTATAAGTCTTATTGGGATTTTTCGATAGCATTTCTAATTACCTTCAAGTTTTCATCTATCCTAGCCAATAAAATAGACTGATCTTGTACTAGGGCGCTCAAAGACTCTACTTTAACTTCATTACGAAGGATGTTAGCACGGTTGTTGTCTACATCATTCCTGAGTGTAGCTACAAACCAGATAAGGGCGACAGTTTGAAGTAGGATGGCAAATAAGAAGGTAATAGGTATGCTTTTATTTAGGTGCCAAGGTTCGTTACTCATTACTTGTACTTCTTCCGGCTTAATTGAAAGTGTGGCCCATCTTTAAAAGTTTTCCAGTCCCCACCCCATTCAAGGTCTACGCCCAGTTCTTCGGCAGCAGCCTTCATAGCATCAGCAATAGGGTAGAAGTGTTCCCAATCCCAAGACACAGGGTAAGGTACAAGATCAACAGCATGACCTGTAAGGTGCCTTGAGTTCATCGTGGTAGACTTACCTGTAGCTACAAGCATGCGCTGTCGTTCAATGTGCCTAATACCTTCAGTTACACTAAAGTCTTGCTCTGATTTAGAGATAGCCAACTCTACAACAGCCACAAGATCGGGGTGTACACCTGATAGCCTTTGCTTACTTCGTAACCCTAGTTTATAACCCATCATTGTATTCCTTTATTGTTGTAGGTAGTCCAGCCAAAGAGCCTTACCAATAGCCATAGGAGCCACGCTAAGAGGTAACAGACTAGGTTCTTTAGTAAAGTCTTAGCGTTACGAGCATCCATAAGCATAGCCTTTAGGAAGCCTTTATCACACTCCCACCGACTAGGGTATCCCCTAGCGTATCCTTCATCGTGTTTTTCCCATGAGGCTTCATCAAAGAATAACTTACCAAGAGAGGTAAACCAATCCCTGACAGCTTTAGGGAACCACTTTGGCCCTAATCCATTACCTGCCATATCATGCGTCAATCAACATAGCTGCACGGAATAGGTCATCTACTTGTGTATCCGTGAAGCCTAGCAGGTACTGAAAGAAGGCAATGTTCTGTGAGTTACGTACCCAAGTCTGTGCGCTATCAATGATAACCTTCTCTTGCCAAGGGGCTGTATCACGATAGGCTAAGATAGTACCCCAGTTGGCTTCACCAAGGGCTAGGATACCCTGCATTGGGGTACAGGCCATAGCAGCGCGTTCTCGGGCTAGGGTCACGGCTGGGTCCGTGTAGGGCTCAACGTATGCCGTTGCAAGGGGTCTTGCAGCGTTAAACACCTCATTACCTAAAGGTTCAATATCATTAGGGTCTGCTGTAAAAGATATCCACCCATAAATCGGATGGTTTATTTCACAATCAATCGTGCCGAAAACATTGCGCCGTGCGTTTCTAAATTCCATTATGCTATCCTCAAAAACAGCGATGCACGCTCTGACGATGTATCACCTAAGAAGGCGATAAACCCCATACATTGCCATGTCCCGCTAGGAACTGTTGCACTTGAGCTTATATCCATTGCTTGGGAGCTTGTTCTGTCAACACCTGCGTACCGTATGCTTGATCCCCCAATAGTTCCACCAATATTTATGGCCGAATTGTTTCCAGTTCTTTCCATAAAAGCATACGTCCCAACAGCACCTGCGGTGGCCCCAGCCGTGGCCGACAAGACTTCCGTGGTTGTTGGTGCAGATGGTGCTGGGATTGCATCTACAAAAGTCTTAATTGTTGCCCTAGTAGCCAAAAGTGTGGGGTCAACTGTAAAGTCAGCGTCAGCAGAAGTACCAACCAAACCGGCAGGGGTAAAAGTGTTTAGAGATTGATCTAGTGTACCCAATGTAATCCAAGCGTCATCCGCTTCACTACGCATCTTTAGGATGTTGTTTGCAGTATCATACCACAGCATGTTGGCGTAAGTCGTAGTTGGTGCTGTCACCCCAGAAGACAAACTACCAAGAGCTTTTAAGGCTAGGTTAATATCAACTCGTGCATTAGACGCTGTTTGATTTGCAATATCGA
>Ga0196887_1001009_pt1 | contig 12610 bp, 20 predicted proteins | sample VirMetDEL_Mar_31_FD_169094 | JGI IMG/M metagenome (GOLD analysis project Ga0196887, IMG submission 169094) | Aqueous microbial communities from the Delaware River and Bay under freshwater to marine salinity gradient to study organic matter... | ecosystem: Environmental > Aquatic > Marine >... | reverse complement strand
AGCCTCGGGCCAAACCAGACCTACATGTTCTGGGGGCACAGCACCAAAGGTTAGTCCATTGCTCATACCGGCATCATGCCCCCAGCTGCGACAGCTTTGGGTTGTTCCATTTTACCCGTGCGGGCTTCTCGAACACGACCCATCATGCGATCCAACTCTGCAGCGCCTGCGTCTGTGGAGCCGTTGCCGAGACCGCTCACAACGTCAGCGGGGATGACGAACTCACCATCGCTGAGTAGAACATCGGAACTACCGTCGTCCATTCTTGCGGGGATCATGTCAGACATGCCATCGCCGGGCCCACGAACTGCGCCAGCGCCGCCCTGTGGCGCGCGACCAGATTGTACATCGTCGACCAACTTGCGTAGCGCTTCTTCCCCGTAGGTTTGCACGAAGGCTGCGAGAATCGGAGCAGCCTGCTCTTCAGGTATCTGGCCTTGGACCGCGGCAATGGTGCCCTCGACGATCGCTTTCTCGTTCATGGGTGGTGCCGCTTGTGGTGCTGCTGCAGCCGCAATGTCTGCCAGACCGCCACCTTGCATCGCAATCGGAGACTGGCCGGTTGGGCTAAACTCAACCATTCCACCCTCTGCCATTTTGCGTGGGCCAAAATACCCAAACTCTGGGCTCACACCGGGATTGTATCCGACCGGCGGCGCATATTGGGATCGCGTCTTCGGGTCGTACCGCGCGGTGTATTGTTTAAGCGGTTCTTCTTCGAACCCCTTGGGTTGATCCATCATAGCAGCGCCGAGGGCTGTCCCAAGACCGGCACCGCTCAGAACACCTTTGTTCAAACCTTGCTTGAATAGTTCACGCATTGGCACCTGACCGGCAGCTGATCCAATCTGACCGAGACCGCCTGACATGATACCTGAAGTGAGGGCTGGTTGTGACACTGCTGTCATACCGCTCGGCATGTTTTTTAGGATGTCGCCAATGCCGCCAATACCACCTGCGCCAGCCGCACCGGCCGCACCGGCCGCGCCGGCCGCGTTTTGACCCAATAGACCGGGCGCTGCACCAGCGGCCCCACCAGTGAGAGACCCTGCGATACCGCCGGTCAATCCGGATATGAGTCCGGTTTTGATACCTTCCCCGATATCACCAGTCTGGATAGCGCTACCCAAACCCGAACCCAGCGCACCGGCGATGAGTGGGCTCATTGCCCCAAGGGCACCCGCGCCGGCCGCGCCGGAGCCGAGAAGTCCGAGAATTAGAGGCAATACCATGGTTATATCCTTTGTCGAATTTCCCGCATTATAACACGGGTGTGTTGTGTTGTAACCCCGTAGGTTATAGTTGCAGCTGTGCCACGTTTACTAGAACCGACGGTGCGTCTGGTGCAAAGCTGAGACCTGTGATTGCGTCAAGACTCATGGCTATGTCAGTGCTCGCCCACCGCAATTCAACATAATCCGAAGCTTCGAGAGATAGGTGATACGACACGGCGACAGGGCGCGTGTCCCCGTTTGCACTGATTGTGTACGCACGTGTCGTATCGGCGACATCTGTCCCGTTCTTGGCAATCCAGAAATAGACTGTCTTCGATGATGAGTTCGTTGTCACGATCTGGTATGAGACGTCGACCTGATAAAAACCCGACTCCGCGAACACAATACGTGACGCTGGGGTACCGATTGATACCCCGTTTGCGGACAGTGTGTTCTGCAGGATCACATCGGTGGCAGTGTTTGTTGTGCCGATCGGTTGATCTGTCATGGAGTCAAACGATCCATATGCCAACCCGATCGGTATTGTTGGTCGAACCATTATTTCGCCGTCCGTGGCGCTTACAACAAGAACTGCCGCCACAACGATAACAGCGTCGGGTGCAGTTGGTCGCACTTTGGTGAATGCCCCACTGTTGTCGGGGGAGGCGTATAGAATGTCACCGGACACCCAAGTTTCACCAACCGGAGTTCCGCTAGTATCGAGTTCTCGCACCTTGCCGTAGATTGTCACCGGGCCGGTGTCACCATCCAACATTTCGAATGTTGTCACACCAACAAAATACAACTCGGGGACCGACCCATCTGCCAGATATGGGGCAACCTTAATCTCACCATCGACACCTGAGAAACCAACAACGGTGCCGTTTGGTATTGTCGAACCCGTGACGTTTGTCGCACGCATGTAAGTCTCGAAGCCGATCTGCTGTGTGACACCGTTCAGGTGTGTCAGATCGAGCGTGTCCGCCGTGCTGTTATATGACAGCTGTCCGGTATCCACGTTTCCAGTTGAGGTCGTCAAGGTTAGAGACGTTGCCCGCTCCGGACCCGGTACGCGCGATTGTTGCGCAAACAGTGAGAAGGCTCGCGTCACTTCTGCAAAATACGACTGCGAATAAGCGGCAGGGGCGACCGGGAAGAATGGTATGTTTTGGCTTCTTGCCATTGTTTACCGCCTTCCATCCGTGCGGATATCAAGACGTGGTACACCCAGTCTCCATGCAGTCTCTGTCTGACTCGATTCAACACGTAGCGCCATTGCGCGGCCTCGGATACGCACAAACGTCTGAGTCGTGAACTGCTCGATCGGAACAGTTGTTGACCGCACTGTGCTCGTGGCGTCATCCCCGAATAGCTCGCCGCCCGGGAAATTCTTGGCTTTCAGAGTGAATGTTGCAAGCGGTGTACCAGTGGACTTTCTGAACGTGATGTCGGGCAGCAGGCGGCTGGCGAACATGAACTGATCACCCTCGGCGATGTCGACAGCACTGGATTCGATAAAGGCGCTGAGCGCCACAGGTGGGTTCACACTACCGTCATTCAATCCAAACTCGTGATAGAATATGCAGCCCGATGGGCAGGTTGCCAGCGGATACTGCTGTGAGCCTCTATCAACCCACGCCGTGCGAGCCATGGTGCCATAATACCATATGTTCTGGGCGTAATTGTAGACGACGTATCTGTCATTCTCAGAGCTCGCAGCAGAGGGGTAGAACCACCAAATCTCTGAGAATGCTCCGTTGTGGCCGGCGGCCACCTTCTCAATCTGGGAGAAGTTTATGTCAGAAAAAACGTAGTCTTTCACGCGGCAGTCCATCTGCTGAACTTGCCCGGCGTAAGCATAGAACTCACCCTTGCCCATCCAGAAAACATTGTCCCCTGCCGCGACCGCGGCGTTTGGGCCCGCCACGGAAATGTTGGTGGACACCTCACTTAGACCGAATGTGAACGGCGCGCCGACGAATTGGATCGTATGCGCCGAGATGTCGGTTAGTACCAAAATTTGCTGCTTGGTCTGCACCGCAGTGACGATACCGTTGCCAGTACCAATGCGCAATTCCCCGGCAGTTGTTGTCTCGCGAGAGCGCCAATCCAATATGTTCTCTTGGTCAGAGAAGCGGATCAGAAGGGGATCCTGCACCCCTGTGTCAAACTCTGGGTCACAACCAAATGCGATGGTGTGACGATCCTGTTCTGACACGAGGACGCGCCGGGCTATCGTTGGTGCGGCAAGGGATCCAGAGAGATCTGCGATATTTACAGCGCGCTCAGAGGTTCCGAGGGTTGCGTCCCAATAATATACAGCGCTGTCGCGTGCACAGAAGATCAGATCTTCACCGAAGTTATCCTGCGACCAGATGCGGAGCTGCCCTGTGGAGACGGACGTTGTTGAGCTTGAGTTCCATGTTCCGCGCGACCACGGACCCGTGCCCCACCCCGTGCCAAATTGCACTGTGTCGAGGCCCGGGTTAATCTGGTAAGCTGCCACTGTCAGCGCGCCACCATCCCCCGTGTCGGAAGATGTTGCCACTACGGAGACTTCAATCTCATAGCTGTTTGTGTCGATGATGCGAGTGATTGAATGTTCACCATTTAGCACCGAGGCGATGATGTTTCCACCAAGGCTCGCAGCGGCAGAGAAGGTGACGAACGCGCCCAATGTGGCACCGTGTAGGGTATTGCTCACAGTGATTGTGCTGGACCCAGTGGTTGCTGAGAATGTTGCAGAGCCGGCCGATGTCGTTAAGCGTATCGGTGTGATGTCCAGAGGTTGACCACCCTCAACGATGTAGTATTTGAGGTTCGTCCCAAGACTCAGCAGCTGTTGTCCAGACAAACTCACCCAAGGGTGGATCGATCTAGCAGTGCCGGCAAAGGTTTGATTGTTGAACTGCGACCAACCGCCGATGGTTTCCGGGAAAGAATCTCGGAATCGGATCTTGTCACCATCGATCCAGCCACCTTCGTTCGCGAAAGGCGTTATTTCGCGGTTGATACCGGGTTTGAATCTCAGTGGGGTCAAAGTCATGTGCTGCTCCAGCTCAATCGGTCACGGTGCAACAGGCCAATCAGCGTAACTCAGCCCAAAACGTACCGTTCCAGTTTGTAAGCCTGTAATAATGATTATGTGGAACAACCGCCATTGCGCTCATACCTGTGTTCGGGTGAAGGTTTCCAACAGTTATCCAATTTACGTTGTCTGTGGAAACGTCTAGATCACCGAATGACCCCGCTCCAGTGTTGCCGACTGCTACCGTGATTGGCTTTCCTGTGGTGTTTTGATACGAGGTGGCCGCAGACCTTGAGCCTGTCAAATCCTGCCAAGTTTGCCCAACACCGATTTGCTGCTCACTTGCATTGAACGCCTGCGCCAACCGCTGCCCAGATACCTGCCCGAAAACCGTTGAAGTATCGTCCTCGACCTCAATCTGCGTTAGCTCATTGTCGGTCGCCTTTCCGTCAATCTGCACCTGAATCGAACCTGTTACGCCGTCAATGTAATTGATTTCTGTCGTTGTGGCTGTCACCCCATCCAGCAGGTTCAATTCGGCAGTTGAAGCAGTGATGCCGTCAAGCGTTGCGAGTTCGTCAGATGTCACTGGGCTGACAGATACTTTCCCGCTGCCGTCAGAGATCAGAGCTCGGGATGCCGTGAGGTCATCTGATACAATCGTTGTGGCAGCGCCTGTTATCGTGCCCTGCTTGGCATCGATCTGACCTTGGATCAGAGACGTGACACCGTAAACGTAATTCAATTCATCAGTGGGGACAGTTAGACCGTCTAGGATGTTCAGCTCTGAAGTTGAAGCCGTTACCCCATCAAGAATGTTGATCTCATCAGCGGTTGCAGTAATTCCCGCAGCGGTCAATGTTGGAATAAATGTGGCGGTCAGGTCGGCAACCGCAGACCCAGTGCCGGCACCATTCGCGTACACGATGGCTCCAGCGCCCGCAGGGATCGTTGCGTTCCCACCAGACCCTTGGGTAATAATCACATCCTGATCGGTGGTGTTACGAACCAGATAAATCTTTTCGGCATCGTTCGGCAAAATTGTCACAGTGTTGGCACCTGATGGCGATCCACCAAAAACAATAAGACCGTACTGACCGTCCGACGTGGTTCCGTTCGTTGTCGTGAGGGTGTGGGTGGTCCCGCTCAACGATATGAATCCAACACCGTTGGTAAGCCTGTCGACAATCTGCATATTCAGATTGACAACGTCGCCCCATACGCCATCTTTTTCGCCGTCTGCGGGGAGCTCGATTCCACCATTGGATGTGAATGTACTTGGCATTGATTGTCCTTACGCTGCGACGGGAGTCCACATGGTCCCGGGACTCGGGGTAATATCACTCCAGTTTGTTGTATCAGACGGCGACACGTCCGTCCATATGTTGCCGGGATTAGGCTTGGTCGGACCCCACATGATGGCCTGAGCCGTGCGGCCTGTGGCCGAGACACCGAATATCGCTACGCCAGTATCTGCAACTGCGCCAGATTGTCCCACGGCACCCGCTGCCGCTACGCCGGTAACAAGCACTCGTTGGCTAAGGTCTACGGTCGCGCTACCTACGGCACCGACTGCGCTTACGCCCTCAGAAATCAGATTGGCAGTGCCGACAATCGTGGTGGAACCCACTCCACCTGCCGCAGTCACTCCCGTAACAAGCACTCCGGCGATCGCCTCCACTTGGCCCACTGTACCGGAACCTACGATTCCCGCGGTCGATGTCGTAGTATCTACTACTACGCCAAGTGCACCAACGACACCGTTGGTTGCTACCCCAACCAAGACCGTAATGCTGTCTGGTGTGATGGCTATCACCTGCCCCACGGAAGCCGCGCCGTCCACCCCTGTAAGGGGCACGATAACATCTGGAATAAGCACCTCGGCCTGACCAGAGGCGGCAATCGCGGCTACTCCGACGGCACTTACTACGGCATCTGGCGTGTCCACGCCAACCAACCCGAGGCTGGCGGTGGCCAACAGGCCTGTCGGGAACACAAGGATGTTTGGTGAAAAGGCTGATACTTGGCCCACCGCGGTGGTGGCGTCAGTTCCTCCAAGGATTACCGTGACGTCCGGGGACGCCACAACCCCATCATCACTTAGTGGAGCGGAGGCGAGAGGGGAAAATCCCAGCATGTCTTACTCCGGTTTAGCTGGCCAATCTACCGAGAACGGGAAGCCTTCTTGTGCGGTTACATCACGAAGCGATTGGCGATACGATGACCACTCAGGCGTCATGGTGTTGTCGCTTAGGGCTACCCAGTCGGTCTGAGACAAAAGGTTGTCGCGTTGGTTACGGATATTACGACCTGCGTCCTCTGCTGACAGATTGCTCACTGCCCAACCTTGGGTCCATGCGCCATTGCTTTGTGTAAGTGCAGCAGGGGTTAGCGTCTGCGTCATGTAGTCAACCGTTGGCTGGTCTTGCACGGTGTAGGGGTAAACATCCCAGTCTGCCAGAAGCGCATCGCTGGGGGACTTCGGAAAAGACGTATTCGGATTGTCACGACGTAGTTGCCCGATTGAATATGTCTCAGGCTGGCCGTTTGTGATCTTCAAGTGTGGCATTTATATTTTCCCTTACGGTTCCCAAGATGCAATGGCTTTATTCCCGCCATCGCTTATTCCTGAGAAGTTAAATGTCGTAGGCGCTGCCGTTTCTGTCGGAAGTGCAATCCAAGTGTAACCAAATCTTGTCGAACCCCCAGAAACAATGGGTCCGTATGTTGTTACGGCTCCAGCGGCGTCCATTGTTACATCATCCATAGCACTGTCTGCTCTGAGGCTCACCGCCCCAATAGTAATTCCACCTGCATAAACAGAGATGTCTGTGGCCGTAGTCGAACTGTTATCGTCTACTGTTGCGCTTGGTGTCGGCGTGTCCGTGTAAATAGCGTACCAGTGAAAACCGAAAGCATTTCCGCCCGCGTTAGATGCAACAATGTCACCAGATGTACCAGAAACTGAAACCGCCCAAACATGTCCAAAATTACCAAAACTCCCCACACCAGCGACCCTAGTAGCGGATACGCCACTAACAGTCACGGATTGCGGGTCATCACCAAAAGAACCCGCTATGGCTACAACAATCAACCTGTTCGCTGTGTCTTGGCCTAAATCCGCAGAAGTTACTGTTATGGCATTACCAGATGAGGCATTGTCTCCACAATAACCAAGGTATGTAGATGCAGCCACGCCACCAAGCGATCCACCAGCACCAATAACCTTAGACCACAGCATCAGCTACCATCCCCTACAAGAGCGCCGTAGAGCGTTGTGGATACCTTCCACAGTGCAATTACTGTAGGGACATCAGTGGCCAGCGTAGGAGCCGCACCAGCGTTGTTTACCCATGTTGGTGTAGGCCATGTGATCTCGTATGCCGTGCCATCGTCAATGATAAGCGTAATGGCCTCACCAGCGGAAAGGCTGTCTGTGGGTGTAGATGCACCAGTTAGTGTCCATGTTTGAATAGAGCCGTTGGATGGATCAAGAGCAGGCGTTGTACCTGTCAAAGCGAATACGTCCTCAACCACAGTTCCAGTGATGATCGGGTCAACCAGCGTTTTGTTGGTCAGCGTGTCCACACCGTCAAATGTAACCTCTCCCTGTTCACCCTGAATACCTTGAATACCCTGAATGCCTTGAATGCCCTGTGGACCTTGAATACCACCGTAACCCAAAGACGTCCAAGCGGTCGTACCGTCCCCAACCTTAAACTGGTCGGTGTCAGTCTCTAGGCCAAACTCGCCGGATGCAAGAGTGGGGTTGGAACTTGTCCAGTTGGCAGCCGTATCGCGGCGAAGTTGAATTTGGTCAGCCATTATGCCGATCCTCCGTCAAGAGATTGGGATGCAAGGTAGATCGTAGCGGCAGAACCACCGTCAATGGTTGTTGAGAAGTCATTTGCTGTAGCAGAAACAAACACCACAGCACTGCCACTTAGGTTCAAAGCAGAGCCAGCATTGGAGCTCTCGCTGACAGTCCGCGTCAGGGTTCCAGCAGAGTAAGTCCCAGTTCCAATTTCCCAGTCAGTGCCGTCTTCGATGACATAACGAACTACATCAGTATCGACGACACCGGCATCAGCAAAGGTCTGATAGCCACTCTCAGCAGCACCAAGAGTAATCGTGCCAGTGCCTGTGGTGGCAGTGGCGACTTTGGCTCTGTTTACGAGAGTGACCATGTCTTAGGCAATCCGCAGAATTGCTGTTGAAGCGTCAGCCGCCGGGAACTGAATCGTGAACGTGCCTTCGGTCGAAGACTTGTCCGCCCCAAAGTCCAGCACCGCCACCACAGGGTTTGTGTAGGTGTGCGCCGGCGTCGTGTTGTAGATCAATGCACCGCGTGCCGTGATGGTGGCCGTGGTGAACGACAGGTCCGCAAAATCAGCAAATGCGGTGGTGCCCGAGGTTGTCGGGTTGACCGCGGTCAGAGTCCCGCCGCCTGCCGCGTACGACCCGGAGTTGCCCACCTCATTGGTGGCGGTGTAGGCCGTGGTGGTGGCCGTGAACGACGCGCTGTTGGTGTACAGGGCCAGCTTGAATGTGTCGCCTCCGGAAGCGCGGAAGTCGTGAACACCCTCAAGCACTTGCTGCTTGAACGATGTCACCATGAAGTTGCCGGTGAATGCCATGCTATAGGCTCCTTATGTGTTGGGCCAAGTCGGCCATACCGACTTTTTCGAGGTGTGATACGACCGTTTTCCGATCTTCTGCTGCCGCCACCTTAACATACTGTATGATAACATCCAACATTTGTTCCCGGAACGCCCGCGCCTGCACGGCTAACTCGGGTGGCGCAGAATCGGCTACCCATATCAAGCGATTTACGCACAGTTCGGCGATTTGAGCCGGGCTATGGCCGCCGTTATTCGCCGTCATTACGGTTACGGGGGAAACCCCGGCTGATCCAGCAAACATTACGCTATCCCGTCACGGTAGTCGTCGCGCGTGGATCGAGCCCCGATAATGTTCAGTTGTGCAAGTGCCTCCTCATAACGAGAAGTGTATGTTGCCATTAGATCAGCATCGCCCTTCAAGAAGGTGTAAGCCTCCACGATCGCCCCATAAAGAAGGGCACCGCTGGCATTCTCACCGATCCATGATGTCCCTGATGTCACGATAGACTCAGGGTCACGATAGTAATGGATTTCGACTTGATATGTCGCGTCCGTGCTCGGCCCGATAATCAAGTTCCCCTCAGTCCCTGTCGCGTCCCCATCGAAGATGGCGTAGTATTTTGGACTACCCGATGACGTAGGGGTTGGATACGCTTCCCGTATAAAGTTTACATCCTTGTCAACAAGGTATGTGTATTTACCTGTGGCATCGATGACTGCCAATGAGAACACAGACAAAAAATCCGATGGGCGTGCGACATACTGCGTGCCCGGACCAACGGTACTCGTACTATTGGCGCGGAACTCCGGAAGCATCACAGAGCGATATATTCTCTGCTCAGCTTGCCGCACGAACGTGGGGATACTGGCAACGAAAGTCGTTTCCGAGTTTTCGCAGTAGTTCTGGATCAGATCTACAAGTTCCGCATAAGTCATCGATTAGCCCGCCCGCGAGTATTTGCCGCCTTTTGTGGCAGCGCCGCAACCGCGAGCCATGCCACCTTTGGCCTTTTTCATAACGCCACCGGACTTCTTTTTCTTCATGAATGTGGCAACATCTTCAACTTGACGTTTTGACGCGCGCCGGCCACCTTCGACAGCACGAGCCTCCAAGTTGCGGGCCTCGAGATCGGCCGGGCGCTTCTTGGGGCGAGCTGAAGATTTTGTCGCTGCACCGGGGCGCGCTTTTGGACGAGCGGATTTCTTGATCATGGGTTTTCCTCTATTGTTACGGTGACAACGCCAACTGCGGCCACCATGGATGTCACAGGATCCCCGACGGGGTTCCAGCCAAACAACCCTCGACTTTCGTCAAGGGAAGTATCGGGTCGGGGGTCTTTCAGAGACTGTGGGTCCACAACGCGAACGCGTCCCAGAAAGTTCTGAGGATGATCGGGGTCAACCACGTCACGCCCAATGCGCATACCTGTTCGCTTGCCGTCACGCACTTCCCAAACGAGATCGCTGAGCGGGTACCGAAACCCAGTCCGGTCACAAAAACCAAACGCGTTCTTTCCAGCTGAATAGCTCATCTGTACCCCCGCGACGGTGACAAGTGCAAAGATGCACGGTCTTCGTCTTCATCGGCGGCCAGTTTGAACTGCGCGTTATACTCGTCACGTAGTGCCTGTGCTCGAACCGCGGCTTCTGGCTTTTTCATAGCAATGTGAAAAGCGAGCCCCGATACCAAAGCTGGAATGAAACGTGGAGGTATGGCCGCGTCGCCTGCAATCCCCGAGCTCAACCCGTCGATCCCCTTCAGGCGGTAATATGCCACCGTGTAAGCGGTGTCCGGCACTGGCCATAGCGTAAATTTGACATTGCTCACCCCACGGTCGACGTATATCTGTGTCGGCCTTCCGCGTGTGTTTTTGTTGGTCTGCTGGGCGTAGGTCGACACACTGATCCGCTGCAGTGCGGTATCGGTCTGGTTTGTACCCGTACCCGTGCGCAGCTGATGCTCAATGATGTCTATGGTGTCGGCAGGTAGTGTGTAAACGGCCGTTCCCGGCGTAAGCTCCTGAGTGCCCGATTCAATCGTGAACAGATTCAATCCGCGATTCTGCCACTCCAAAGTCAGCATGTTCAAGCTACGTCTGACAGTTTTCAGGTCGTAACCCGAGCGCATCTCGAGACCGGCACGCTCGAAAGCCTCCTCAAATATCTCTGACAGATCTGGTACGACAACAGCCATGTTTTATTTCCTGTACTTCGCCGTCTTTTTGGCGATCTTTTTCGGTTGCGCGACGTGTTGTTTTCCAGCTTTCATACCGGCCCGCTTTGCACGTGTGGTTGCACTATACTCTTTTTCGGTAAGAGACTCACGCGCTTTCTTTGGGAGGTAGCGCTCACCCGTTGCCTTGGACCCCTGCGTTGACGGCTTGCCGGATTTCGTGCCCCACTTTTCAGCTGTCCACTTCTTTAGGCTTTTCTGGGGCTTCTTCATTTGTAGGATCCACCCTTAGCCTTGTACTGCTTGGCCAGCATTTGTGCCTTGCGCGCACTCCATTGCCCCGGTTTGCCACCCTTGCCACCAGCCTTAATGGAGTTGAATAACGACTTGCGCATAGTCGGCTTGGTGTAGTTTCCAGCCTCATTCACGCGAGACTTGGTGGGTTTCTTGGCCATGAATCACTTCCGTTTTGTCGGTTTCCGTTTCTTGGCGACGCCTCGAATTGAACCCTTGTTCTCGGCGGCGTAAAAAACACGCTCACCTTTGTCTTTGCCGTACTGCTTCTTCATTGCAGCTTTGACCTTCTTACCCTTCGGTGTGAGTGGCATCAGCGCATGCTTCCCTTGGTCTTGCCCTGCCGGCATATCCCATCGCCGCGAACACGACCACCTGACTTCATTTTGGAAGCTGTGCGGGTCATTGCCATAGGTATCCTTGCGGCTATGTTGGATTTGGGGTTATCGGTATCAACTGCAGTCTCATCTTTCAGACTTTTGTTGTGCATAGCACCAAGTAGACCCATACCAAGAATACCCTCAGCTTTGCCAGATTTAAGACTCTTTGACAGAGCATACGCAGGGCTGATGGCGGCGAGAAGTTTACCACCACCGCTCTTCTTTTTCGTCTTTTTCATCGTTCCGCCTTTCAGCTGGGTGCGCATCTGCGCTCTGGAAATAGCCATTATTGCCTCACCACTTTGCTTTATCTGCCCAGTATGCCGCAGACATTTTGCCTTTGGCGATGTTCTTACCGTGTCGTGCCTTAAAACTCGCGCGTTTCTTCTTCATCTTCTCAGATTCACCCGACTTTGGTTTTCCCGCAGTGCTGGCACCCTGCTCACCAAAGCGGATGGTTTTTACCTTGTCGCCTTCTTTGGCGACAACAACGTGAGATTTTTTTGGGTGATTGGGTGTGCGCTTTGGTTTGTTGAAACCGCTCACTCCGGCACGTTCAAGCCTTGGGTCTTTTACCATAGGATGTCTCCACAGCCGGAATCAATTGACGCGATCAACACCGCGCCGGTCCGCTGCGATAGCGGGCCGCCATCCGTGTATAAAGCCGCCGCATGCTCTGTGCGTAAGGCAGCCGATCCATCACAGATCGCGCTTGTACTTACCGCGCTCATGCAGCCAGCGCTGAACGTCAGCGTCAGAAGGGCCAGCGGCAGCATCCATGCGCTTGCGCGTTTCGATGTATTCGTTGTGGTCCTGCAATTCATTTGCATCATCCGCATCCTTTCGACCCTTGGTGTAAAGCAGCGCCGCCACAAGCGCGAAGAGGGCAGCTGCGATAC
>Ga0196887_1001003_pt1 | contig 12646 bp, 10 predicted proteins | sample VirMetDEL_Mar_31_FD_169094 | JGI IMG/M metagenome (GOLD analysis project Ga0196887, IMG submission 169094) | Aqueous microbial communities from the Delaware River and Bay under freshwater to marine salinity gradient to study organic matter... | ecosystem: Environmental > Aquatic > Marine >... | reverse complement strand
CCGGTGTATCTTGCACCAGATATGTATATACTTTTACCAGAGAAGTTTATGCCATTCGGCAAATTTGTTCCAATAAAGTTTAATACACCTGCTTGATAATCAAAGAACCATTCATCATTGTTACCAGAACCAACAGCAAACAATTGATCACCACTAGATGCACCAGAGGCATCGCTTGATGTGTGTACATAAACCTTGATTTGATATGTACTTCCAATTTCTGGGGGAATCCAATCTGTAAGACCTGTTTTCCATGTGCGGTTAGCCGCAGCCGTATCGTCTACGGTTGTTTCTGTGGGTGCGGAAGTAGGATAAACTGTTACAACACCAGAAGAAGAACCAGGCATTGTTGATGGAATCGTATCAGCTTGTTTCCAAACTTTATCTCCGCGAAGAATAAGCGGTGATGAAATCGATTCGTTTGGAGCGAGCTTACTACTATTGACATCTGTTTTGGCAACACCGTAACCAAGTTTTTTCCAGAGATAGTCAACTTTTTGTGTATCTGAAACAGCCATTAGCTTGCTACTCCTATGCTTAATGCTGAAACAGATTGACCAGAAGCAAGTGCAATTCTTACTAGAACGACATTGCCTGTTGCGCTTGACATATTAGCAGAGCCAAGTGTCATTGTATAGCCACCACTTAAAGCTGTTGATGCTAGTATTCTATCACCTGTTGTAAATGCACAACCGTTTGATCCGTTACCACCATTACTCGTATCACTTCCTGGCACACCGCTACCACCATATGTTGATGAAGCATCAATCCAACCGTTAAGACCACTTGCATCATCAATGGCAGTTCCTGGTGCAGCAATCCAAAGACCAGTGATGCTTGAACTTGTAATATTGATATCAAAGTTTGCAACACCCGTTCTACGAAAAGCAAATGTAAAGTACTGTGTACCAGTATCACCACTACGATTTGGTCCAGCAGGAAGATATCCCGTGCTGTAGTTTGTAACATCGTGCTTGATTACACCAAGACGAAGTGTGGCTTCTTTCGTTCCAGCAACTCCAGGATCAGAGGCTTCTGAATAGAGGCTATTTGTATAGAAGTTTGTGCTATTTGTATATGATGGATTGTCTGTTGTTTCACTACTAAAATCAAAGATACGAACGCCGTCATCATCATATGTACTACCGAGCGAGTCAGAAACGGCGATTGCTTGCTCAACGATACCCGATTGCGAGGCTTTATGAACTTGAATGTTTGTAGCAATATCACTTGAATAACTACTCGTGCCGTTGACATTTCTTGCCCGGGCTTTGATTCTACTTACCGTGCGAACACTTCCACTTGTAATCGGAACAGTCAAGTTACCAATAGAATAATCACTTGATGTGCCAACATTGACGATAGGAACGCCGCTGCTTAACATTGTAGAAGTACCATCAATGTCTGCATATGAATAGTCGGTATTCGTAATCGCAGAAGAACTTGTACCTTCTTGATTCGTACCGTCATCAACTTCAACGATATTACTTTGATCTGTGTAGCACTGACCAACAAGATCGGCAATCGCAACTCCACCTAATGTAAGAGTTGGAGAGCCACTATTATAGTAAGGAATACCTGAAACGTATCTAAATGTTCCTGCGGTTCCTTGCGTGACTGTAGCACTTGAAACATCTACCGTTGGAGATGAAGTTAAATCATCTTTGACAAACTCAACCGTGTTTGTATTACCAGTTGCGCTGTGTGATAGTTTCATGCTGTTCACACCAACAGCGGCAGCGGAGCCGGAAACAGCAACCTTTGCTTTGAATCCTTTATACAATCCAGGATAATAGATGCTACTTGCAAACGATACAGAACTACCGCTTGCATTAAGAAGATTGTAATCACTCTCTTCTGTGAGAATCAAACTCGTAGCAGTCGCACTATTGTCACCGCTTGTAAGTGAAATTGCACCGTTAGCGCCACCGTTTACAATAGCAGTAAGTGTACCTGAGTCAGCATTATATGTGAAAGTTGAAATCGTAGAACTGTCGATTGTGCCACTCGTTGCTGTTGTACGATTGACACTTGCACCAGCAGTATATGTTGCGCCACCCGTTAAATCAGTAAATCCACTTGCAAGTTTCGGGCTTGTTCCTGTACTGCTATCGAATGATATAGTTTTTGAACTCAATCCATTTGGCGCGGCAGGCGCGTCATCATATACTTTAAGTGATACTGTACCAGTTGCAGGAATGTCTGCGGGAAGTGCCGTACTGTGAGCGTTCAACGTCAGCGTCATCGTATCACGACCTGTTCCGCTACTTGTACCAGCACCCCACGTATGAGCAAGTCTTGTGCCAGTAGTACCACCTGCAGCCGAGTCGCTATTGATAACATCAGGCGTTGTGCCGTCACCCCAATCCATACTATATTGAACAGTAGCACCACCAATATTCGTAGTGTCGTTGTCCATATATGCAGTATTACCTTCAATCACATACAAGTTGTTGCCTGTAAGTTCAGAACCACCTGATACTGCTCGGAACATACCAAACGATACGGCAGGCGTTGCGGTAAAGATTGTGATATAATCGGTGCGAGAAAATGTTGCTTCGGAGCCTTCACCATCGCCACTCGTGTTTGAAGCAGTGATAGCAACAGTAAACGGCGAACCAGAGTTTGTTGCATAGGTATGACTTGGCGTTGAATCGGATGTTACTGAGTTTGCGCTTCCATCGCCCCAATCAATCTCAAAAGAGTTGGCTGTTCCATCAACAGTTGTTGTCAAAGTAATATTTGTACCAGCACCACCTGATGTACTATCAGCAACGAAAGTAACTGATTTCACAAATGTATTGTTACGAACATTATTGATTACTGTATTCAATATATCGATAGCATCGGTAACTTTTGTGTCAGAAGTAAATCCTGTATATGCAGCATTGGCTGTTAGACTACCATCAGTCGGAGTTGAAAGCGGCATGTCCATACCAGTATTTGCACCAGCACTCGTAAGGTCACTATACTTAGCAAGACGATGACCACCAGCAAGCGCACCATCATGAACACGAAGAGTGTCATTGGTGGTATCAACAGTGACTTCACCTTCAGCGCCCGTGAAGGTAGAATGTTGATTTGCCGAGCCTCTTCTAAGTCTTACTTCTTGTGCCATTTATAGCGTTCCATAATCGACAGTGCCTTCTGAAGAGTTTCCAATCGAACCATAATCGTCCGATAAGAAACCATAATCTTTCTGTGGGATCGCAGTCAGTATAATACTATTACTTGTTTCTACAATCTCAAGATTCCTTCCAGCCCTTATCTTTTTAAATGTTACTTCACTATTTATATTAGTTGAGATAAGAGAAGACCCAGAACTGTTGTTTGCATCAGAAATACTTGTGGTATTTCCGCTTAAAACAACAGATGCGATATACGCATTGGTATTCGATAATACTCTCTGAAACTCAGTATTTGTAGTGAATGTTGATGTAAGATATCCGTTTGATACGTCACCGTTGCCTGATCCGCCACCAGAAGCGTTAATTTGCAACTTGATTTCGGATGCGTCTGGTCTTGTGAATGTAATTGTATTGTTTGCTTGTGTAAAAGCAGCAGAACTAATACCAATGCTCTTCGCATAAGTATTTGTTGCAAATGTACCCTCTACCGTTGCAAAACGAGCATTTGTGTTAGATAGGTTGAGATTTCTTGTATTATCGACACTTGCAATATACGCATTTGTGTTAGACAAAAGAGTTTGTACATACGCATTCGATGTTTTTGTAGCAATCGTTGTAGTAAGTGTATTTGCAAAATTAGCATCATCACCGAGCGCATCAGCAATCTCAACAAGTGTATTCAGAGTGGTTGGAGCAGCATTTACAACTTTAGCAACTTCGTCAAGAACAAATGCACGAGCTTCAGTATTTGTAATATATGTACTTGTAATATATCCATTTGTAACAAGTACTTGTGCTTTACCATTAACACCAATTTTCAAAGTTTCTGCTACTGGGTCTGCACTAATTGCAACACCACCCAAGAAGATTGTGTTGCCGCTAAGATGTAATTCTTTCCAGTTTCTATCAACAGTACCAAGCGAATAAGTATTTGTCGTTTCGGGAATAATATCTCGTGTAACAATAGTCGTTGTAAAAGTATTTGCCGCATCACCGAGCCATTTGCCCGATGTAGAATCCCATCTAAGATAATATCCGTCTCTCTTTGCGGAATCACGATTAACATCATCAAGAAACTCTAAACGAACTTCACCAGAACCGCCGCCTGATGACATATCCATACCACCACGGGCATATGCCATACGAGTCATCTGAGATGATATTTTTGCTACAAACTCATCATAAAGTTTCGTAAACTTCTTTTCTAAATCCGCCGATTCAAAGTCTTGCCCGTCACGGCCTTTTTCGCCCTGAGGTCCAGTCTCGCCTTGAAGACCTTGAAGACCAGTCGGACCAACAGCGCCTCTCGGACCTTCGATGCCTTGTGGACCAGCAGGACCAACAGCGCCTCGGTCACCTTTTCGCCCTTGTATACCTTGTTTACCCTGTTCGCCTTGCGGACCAGTATCACCTTGAATACCAACGAAACCACGCTCACCTTGTAATCCTACAAGACCACGTTCGCCCTGAGGACCAGCATCTCCCTGTGGACCAGCAGGTCCAATCTCACCTTGTTCACCGATAAGACCTTGTTCGCCTTGTTCACCACGGAATACACGAACGGGAACTGGCTCATCAAGACCATCGACTTCAAGCAGCCGAATGCCAGACGATTCTTCAATCTCTTGTTCTATTGATTCTTGGAGAGACGCATAGAGTTGTTCGTACAGCTTGTCTTTGGCTGCACTATTCTCTTTCTGTATTACTGCTAAAAGAGTAGCAAGAAGTTTTGCGTTCTCAACGGTCGCCTTCATTGAAGATTACTCCTCTTCGCTATCGACCATTGAACTCATAAACTTTGTCATGCTTTCAACTAGCTTTTTCTCCTCGTCAGATATTTGTGCTGGAGGAGTAAATTCTTCTACTTGCGTATTTGCTGGCTGAATCTGCTCTTCTTGTTGCTCTTCTTCAGGTTCAGCGTTTTCTTCGTTGCCTCCTTCAGCACTAATTTGTTTATCGACATCTTTGATTTCGTCTTCAGTCATATGAAGAACATTTTTGCGAACCCATTCTTCTGAGAAATATTTACCGACATATGAATCGATATCGCCAACAAGACGTAATCGTTCTGTCATAATTTCAGCATTTTTAAGTTCGGTGAAATGGTTATCTTCTGTGAAGTTATAGAAAACTTTTTGTTTTATCTCTTTCCATTCTGTGCGAGTAGTAATACCCTTGAGCGCAAGATGAATTTCAAGAAGATCATCAAAGAGGATTGTAAATCTTGAACGAAGTCTCTGTACGAACTTGCTAAACTTGAGTTCGTCTCTTGTGACTTCAGAAGCACGACCAAGATTGAATTGATTCTCTGCTTCCATACGAGTGACGGGAACATTCAATGACTTGTAAAGTTTGCGACGGAAATAATCAACATCGTCCATTTCGCCGAGACTTTGACCACCAGGCAAGGTTGTAATCTCTGTGCCACGACCACCTTCGCGCCGAGGGAGCCAGAAGTCTTCCAACATCGTCATGAACTTACGGTCATCACGGACTTCGCCAGTCGTTGCATCATAGATGAGTTTATTTTTATGCTTGACCATCATGTCACGCATATACTGTTCAGCTTTCATCTTCGGCAAGTTACCAACGTCAATGTAGAATACTCTGCGCTCTGGCGCACGAGCGAGCCGATAGATAACAACAGCATCTTCAAGCATTCTCAACTGATTGAGTGGCTTGATTGCTTTATGAAGGTGAGAATATACCATACTGTTACGATCATCAAGAAGACCAGAATGACAATATGATATTGCATCTTTTGCAATCTTTACACCTTGTGCTTGGTTAGCAGTAGTAATTCCACCGGCGTTATAAATGTAATATTCGTTCATACCTTTGTATACTGTTGTACCAGTACGCTTATCTTTTTCTTTGATAGGCTCACGTATTTTACGAATCTTACGAGGATCGATATAGCGTAAGTCTTTAATGCCTACACGCGGATTCTTTTCGTCAATAACAATATGATGATATAAACGACCATCAACGTACCACTTACGAAAAGTATCATATGCTATATTATTGAAATCAAGAAGTTTAAGAATATGCTCATACTCTTCTCGGATTTTCTTTTTAATTGATTCTGGAAATTCAACATTATCAAGAACAATCTGCACAGGAGGATCGTCTTGATCCATCACGATTGTTTCGTTAACAACATCTTGAACTGCCGATTCGCATTCAGGCTGCAAAGCCATTTGGCGATATTTTGTTACAAGTTCGCCTTCATTCTTTGCTTTACCTTCAAGATCGACATATGTTCCATAAGCACCACCTGGAGCAATCTCAATAGAACCATCGTCTTGTGTGGGCGATACGATTGAAGGTAAATTTTCTTGTTTTTCTTCCTTTTTGCGGGCAACTTCAAATCCGAAAAGTTCCATGGTATGGTATCCCTATTCATTGTTTTACTTATTTATAATAATAGAGAAAACAAAAAAGGGAGCCGAAGCTCCCTTTTTCTTTGAAAAGAAATATTTTCAATTAAGTGTTGATAGCAATACCAAACTGTGAAGCATTGTCAACTGTGAAGTAATCATATTCGAAAGTCACAGTAAATTCTTCGATTGCTTCATTACCCCAATCAAGATCAATCGGCGCAACAACAGTCGGAAACATTCCAACAAACTTATATTCACGAAGAATATTTCCTTGTTTGCCGTAATGAATGACAGAAGCCTGAGACTTATATGCTTCAGGACCAGCACCAGCAGTGCGGACGTTGCCTTGAACTGTGTTGATATTTTGATGCCATTCTTCGAGAGTGCTTCGCACAGCAAAGTCTTCATCATTGAGAATCGTTACTGTCCATGGTTCAAAAGTACGGTTACCAGCAAACTTTACTGGACGACCGAAGTAATTAACAGGAATCACGCCCATATTAGAAGCGGGAATCTGTGCAGTACGAGCCATGAAGCGAACTTTATCGTCAGCCGATGAGTTAAATGGGTTGGTAATATTGCATTCAAAGAGTGAAGGACGGGCACCCCCGAACTCCATCTGTCCTTGAAATTCTGTTACACTAAAAGCCATGTTATTCTCCTATAACCTTTTATCTATTTATATTAGAATTGACCAACAACTTCTTCAAAATCAACTCCTGTGCGAACAGCAATGAAGTTAAGTTGAATAAAGTTAATTGCGCGGGCTGGCTTAATGTAAATATCACCGATAAACTCATTTCGGTCAATGACTTCGCCAGTATTGTTTGTTTCATCACAAACGACACGGAAGTCAAAGATGCCGCGTCGACCCTGAACATCCCGAAGGAATGGCTCAACGAGGTTACGGAACTGAGACCGAGTAAATGCATCGTTGAACTCGAACAATGTAAACTTGGAAGCAGTAGAAATTGCTTTCTCAAGAACAATGAACAAGCGACGAACATTGATTCGATCAAATGCACTTGGTTTAGCAAGCATTGTCTTATCACCGAAGAGAACAGTGCCCTGACCTGGGAATGTGACAACTGGGTTAATACCAGCTTTATAGAGAAGGTCACGCTCTGCTTTTTTCGGATTGAAAGAAAGTTTAACAACGTTTTTGACGTTACCACGGTTGAAACCAGCAGGTGAATACCATGGATCACGAGTCGTATCTGTACGAACCATCAGACCAGCCGTGTCGCCGTTCATTGGAACATACCGATATACATCGTTATATTTGTCATACTGATATTTGAAAGCACCGTCCATTACAGCATAAGAACTGGATGGCAATGTATTTCTAAATGCAATAGCGTCTTCAGCTTCTTTACCAGCGTAAGAACTGTTATTAACAACATCAGCAGATTCTGGCGATAAGCAAACGATACAGTCTTTTCTTGTCTCACAAATATTGTTTATAATATGAGTAAGAACTGTAGCATTGTTACCAGCACCGAGAATTAATGAAACATCAACATCTTCAGCAGATTTGAAGTAGTCATATCCAGTAATCAACTCAGCATTAGTCGCTGTCGTACCACTATCGCCACCAGAGAGTGAATTAGTCGTCGGCTTATCATCTGAGTTCGAGAACGTCGATGTTGCCGCACTACCAGCAGATGACATGTTGTCTGTGTGAGAAGCCCACCACAACCAAGCAGAACGTTGGTTAATGACTTCTTTATAATAGTTAGCTGTTCCATCATCTGTTTTCGCATCGCTTGCGCGAGAAACAGCAGCGAACCGCTCGATAACTTGTCCACGTGTTCCTGTAATCTCACCATCTTCATCGACAAGAGCAATATGAAGTTCGTCATTTGCACCGCCAGCGCGAGTTGCATATGTAGAAGTTCCTGGAGCAACATCAAACAAGTTATGAAATTCCCACTGCCGTTTAATAGCAGCAGACTGGACTTTCGTTACGCCTGTTGTGCCGAGTTCTTCTGCCGTCGGAGCAGCCGCAAGAGTAATCGAACCATCAGCAACTGCCGATACTTTGATTCCATCGCCAAGATTAATATCAGCCGACTGGAAGAACAGAACGTCACCAACAACAACTTCGCCAGTCAGATCGATGTTCGCGCCAGTTGTAAGGTCAGAAGAAGTGTTAGCACCTTTCGTAAGAACTGTTGTAGAAGCAGGTGTAAAGACCAAGTTAGCACTCGAAAGAGTCGATTCATATGCGTTTGCACTTTGGCAAGTCGAAACTTTGAGGCTATTGCCTAAAGAACCTGGATATTTTGCTACGTAATCTCCACCGCCAGCAATACCGGAAGAGTAGTTATTCTCATAATCGTCATCGTTTTTAACATTGCGTCCAACGCCAGCCGTGGAAGCATTGTTTGCGCTATTAAGAACTCGTGAAATATACAACGAGTTGCCATACGCCAAAAAGTTTGCTGCTGTAAACCAATCTTGAAAGTTATCAGAATCTGGTTTACCAAACTGGGCTGCTAATGTGTCTTCGGAATCGACAAGCACTCTCTTATCCGCTGGACCCCAATGAAATCGCCCCGCAATGGCGCCGTCGGTTGTCGAAACAGCAGGAATGACAGTTGTAAGATCGATTTCGCTTACATTAACGCCTGGTGATACTTGAAAAGGCATTGTTCATTCTCCTCATTAATAGAATAGTTTCTATTCAGTTTTTCATTATTATTTATAAAATGATAGATTTAGTCAAGATCACCATTTATTTCCAGAGTCGCTTTCATTCCAAAAATTTGAACTACTTTGTGTATTTATTATATCGTCAATATCACTTCCATCGTCAATAAATCCAAATGGAAGAACATCGTCACTAATCATTCGATCTCTGTCTTCGAGAAGTTTTTTACGGAAATCAGTGTCGGTTAAATCTTTAAAGAAAGTTTGGTTGGTTGCCCATGCGAAAAGCACGATACACATTACAAGGTCATCATGCGAACCCGTATCCGCTTCATATGAAGTGCCTTTTTGTATGAATGTAGAGAGTTCATTAATGAGGTTATAGTCATGAAGAAGTATTTTAAAGTTCTCAATCATCGTTTTAGCGTTAGAACAACCGATTCGTTTGACTTGTTTCGTTGTTCTTACCCCACGCTGCACTTGTGACGAGAAACCACCACCAATTACCTGACCAGCACGACCTTTCATTGCAGTGAATATAATATTTTCATATTCGAGATCATGATGTAGAATATCCGCAATTTGTTGACCGTTGTCGTTGATTTCAACTAAAGTATATGCTTCATTATAAGATTTGACAACATTATAGATGACTTCTGGGTATATAAGTGGATCAATCAGATTATTCTTATAACAAGCAACAACTTCATACGGCACAGTTGAAACATTTACAATTATAAAAGCAGAAGCATCAATACCAGTTCCTCGTGCCGTATCAACTATACAGAAATATGCGGCATCTTTGACTGGTTCTTTGTAAATACTCAAGCTACCTTCGTAATGCGTTGATATCGGTGTTGTAAAAGCCAGAGAGCGAAGTATGTTTGGTGATATCAATGTGTTTGCTGAACCAAGAAACTCTGCTTCAAACTCTTGTCGAAACTGGTCTTCGCTTGTGTTCGCAATCGTTTTCTCTTTCCATTCATCATCTCGACCAGGTACGTCCCACCAGTTCACAGAGAAGTGTGCGTATTCGTTTCGCTCTTCAACACTGTTAATCCATATTTTATAGAATAAGTCAAATCCATTTGGTGTAGATGTGATGACAACTTTTGTATTAGTACCAGAGATAATTGTCGGATAAACTGATGTAAAGAAGTCATCTTGTATGTTTCTCGGTACAAATGCAAACTCATCAAGGTATAGAAAGTTGATAGAATAACCACGGATTGCGCTTGAAGCAGTAGAAGCAGCAATAATCTGGCTGCCATTTTCAAGTTCAATGTTCGTTTTATTCCAAGTTACAACACCTTGCTGTAACCATTTCGGAAGATTTTCAAACGCTCTCTGTACACGAGCCAATATCTCACGGGCGGTAGAGAGTTTGTTTGCGAGAATGGCAATCGTATAGGATTCATTAAAGAGAACATGCCAGAGAACAACAGCAGCCGATGTCGTTGTTTTACCTGCTTGACGACATGTCTTAATGACTGTGAAACGATTATTATCAATCGTCTCTGCCATTTCTTTTTGAAAAGGATACATGTCAAAGTTAACCAAACCTTTATCGAGGCTGATAATCTTCACATAGTTCCGAATAAAATATGAAACATCATTTGAGCATTTAATAACTTCTTCAACTTGTTCCTGAGTATATTCAACAGGAACATATGCTTTTTTGAGAAGTGGATTTGCAAGATAATTTTCTGACATTTTAAAATATTGTACTACCACCAGTTATATCATATATTTTTTGAAAAATAATTCCAGCCACTGTATAAAATGCGACTAAGGTAACTCCATTAGTAACCACACTTGCAACCATATTAACATCTTTCCGTAACTGTGCCGCCCGATATTCTGATTTCTTTTGGAGAAAAAGTCGCTTGTGAAGTAAATTATTAAAGTCTTTGTCTAACTTTTGAGTATTTACAAAATTAGTCATTTTTCTTGACTTTTTCTCTTGACAATATATCCAAACGGTGTATAATAGGTATGTGACCTGTTAAAACTTAATCTTTATTATCTTTAATTAGTTTCATCAATTCACTGGTATTACCAACAAACATTGCATTGGTAACGTTCTTTGGTGCAGAATCAGTATCTTCTTTGAGTTTCTTTACACTCTTATGGATGTCTAACAAACCATGATTTGCTTCCACAATTGTTTTCATCATGGTAGATAAAACTTCGTATGCTCTTGGTGATTCAGAAGTGGAAGCGATAGAGGCAAGGTCAGCGATTGATTGTTGTGCGCTATCAATAATCTCTTTAAGATTCTCTCTTGCATATTTGTAATCATCATCAACGTCATTATCTGTAGATGGTGTTTCATTCATTACAGTAACACGAGATTCTTCTATTGCCTCTGCCATTGGTTTGGTGTCAGTGGGCAAATCAAAGATTTGCTCCATGTTCTTCTCAAGATTCGTTTTCATCTGCCCTGGCCACGATATTTCTTAAAACTTGGTCTCTTGCGTTTATTCTTTGGGCGAGATTGCGGGCTGTTGCCAATGCTTGTTCTATGTTTATGAACAATTTTAAAATCAACTTTTGATACCATTTTTGCCATTATGTATTCTCTATAGTAAATGTGTCAGTGTTAATATCAGTTGTGAAACCGTAATCGGAGTTAGCACTAATAGCACTTGTCGCAACTGATAACGAAGAGTTTGCAGACGGTGACGTAAGAGGCGCGCCATTCGCGAACTGTGATGGTGTTAATGTAAGTCTCTCAATCTGTGCCGAATCAGCAGGAATATCACCAAAGAAGTTTGTAACAGACCTTTTGATAACGCCTTGATTTGACACAGGACCGTATATGTATGCTTTCATACTGAAGTTAAGATTATATATCAAAGCACGGCGAGTGTCAAAATCACCTTCATATGTATCTTCGATTGAAACATCTTGAAGAACAACAGGTGTATCAACAACAACATTCATCTCTGGAATCAAACGAATATTTGTCGTAAACTCCGGACGAAAGTATGGAAGTATCTGTTCAAGTATCTGTGCGCCGTCATCAGCGTTTGAGACAAAGATTGACAATAAAAGATTAATATCATATGGCACAGGCACATATTGTGTTTTCATTCTGTCATCATCGTCGCTCTTCAATGTAACATTTTTTAATGTAGAAGAAAGTTTTCTCGTTGGCGCATAGACCATGCTTGTGATTTCAAATCCCATACGAGGCAGTGTAATCGCTACCGCCTGTTCAAAGTTTGGGTCTTGATTGAGACGGACCAAGAAACGTTCCTTGGGTCCGTACGCAAGTGGAACTGCGATAGATTGGATACGCTCACCAGCAGTGTTCAATCTCGCAACAACAATGTCATTAAAAAGATTGCCAAAACTGATTATATACTTCCGTATTGTACCGTGATAATATTGTTGTCCAAACATTAATACCGGTCCACTTCACCAAAGGGATTTCGTTCCGAGAAGTCGATTACAGAACTCGGACTAAAGATTGGGTCG
>Ga0196887_1001001_pt1 | contig 12663 bp, 20 predicted proteins | sample VirMetDEL_Mar_31_FD_169094 | JGI IMG/M metagenome (GOLD analysis project Ga0196887, IMG submission 169094) | Aqueous microbial communities from the Delaware River and Bay under freshwater to marine salinity gradient to study organic matter... | ecosystem: Environmental > Aquatic > Marine >... | reverse complement strand
TGTAACGTTCCTCCCGAGCTTTTCGCTCATGTACGAGAACACCGCCTCTTCTATCTGATCTTCTGAATATTGTTGTTGCTCTACAGTTTCCTGCGGAGCGTTAGTTTCTTGTTGTTCAACCTGAGGTTGTTCCTCTAGCTGAGTCTCTGCCTCTGGCTGAGTCTCCTGAGGCGGTTGCTCCTGAACCTCTGGCTCAGAAACAGGTTGAGACTCCTGCTGTGGAGCCTCCTCTGTAGTTGTAGTTTGTGCGTCTGCCTGCATAGAGGCAGCAAGTTGTTCGGGAGTATCAAAGATCTCCACCTTTTCAAATTGTTCTTCCATTATATTAAATTGTTTTGTTTATGAATGTCCTAATTCGCGCTTTAAAGCGCTTGGTCCGAAGTAACATATTGCTCCATCGGAAGCTTGGTTGGCTTGAAGACTAACAGCTTGCCACCTTCCGTAAATAGTTAATCCTTTTGGGAAGACGTTGTTATTAGCGACGGCAGTCCCACCTCCACCTTCTTGTTTGCTGGCAAAAGATAACACCGCTGAATTAGCTATTACAGCATCTCTATCCAGCTCTATTCTGTGCGCATCTGCTTCGCCTGCTGAATTAAACCCAACGTTTTTAACTATAGCTAAAAATTCCCCCGCAGGAGAATAGACGTAATCACCAATATTAGCGGTAGCGTTAGCTCCAAAATCAATAAAACGTAAAAAATTTGGGTCTTCCGCTGAGTCATGATTGCTATCAACTTGATCAAAATTTGTGTTATGAGCTGAGCCAGTTATATTGATAAACTGTTCTGAGTCTTCAGCTACAAGTATGTCAAGTAGAGTGTCCCCTAAAAACTGTATAGCTACTATAGATTTTCCCGCAGGCGGAACGATCATACTTCCTAATGCGTCTATAAAAGCGCTTCCGTGTTGTCCAAATGCTGTTTGTGATGCTTCCCCTTGATTTGCTAATGTTGCCATGTCTTTATTTTATTTAGCTCTGATTGAATGGTCCAGCAGCTGAGCTGTCTAAACCGAATACAGCAAACTCCACCATGGAGTCTACTCTTGTTCCGAATACTCTGTAACTCTTAGTAACATCAACAGGGATAAAACAAAACTCTCCTCCACCAACTTTAGCTACGTGTCCATTACTATCAGTAACGTTATATATAGTAACGTAATTTTCTTTCTCTGTCTCTAGGTTCCTTAGATATAAATACGCTGACTCTGATTTATCATTAAGAGTATACACCTCTAATGCGTTAGCGTCTACTGCGGTCTTCACCACTTTAGCTCTACTTAACGTACCACTATCTGCGTTCAAAACTGAAAGCACATTAATACTAACAGAAGTGCTTAGCACGTCGGCAGATGAAATTTTTAATGTAGTTGTTACACTGCCCATTATAATTCGTATAGTAGTGCGTATTCTAACAACATCGTTGTAGCCACACTTGGTGTAATTTTAATATTAGAAGCATCGTCAAGACCATTAGTAGTTGTTGCTACAGATATAGTAGCATCACTTCCGCTAGCATCCGATATAATCATCTCAGAAGCATCAATTTCTTGATCTGCCCTAGATTTTTTAGCGGTAAAAATGCAATCAGCGTCAGCTCCAGAAGTAGTCCAATTAGGGTATACCGCAGCTCTCATTGCAGCACCACTAGCGTTTACTCCAGATCCAGTGGTAACAGTCACGCCGTCAAAAGTAAGACTATCCGATGTAGTCCAAGTCCCAGTAAATGTTAACGTTGCAACTTCTTTAGTTCCATCAGTTGCAGACCAGGGAAAAATCGCAAAGTCTCCTGCGTACAACCTTCCCATTGGTTCGTCATCTATTGAAATTAGAAAATATTCAGAGGCAACTACAGAGGTGTTTTTTAAGTATACCTTATGAGCTTTGTCAGCCGTATACTCATCTGCGTATAAAAGAGTGTATTGGTTTGTAGATTCTGTTGACTTTCTCCCAACGCCAGACGTGTTGTCTAACCCTGTTCTTTTCGTCCCAGCCTTAACTAAATTTGTGCTAGTGGATATAGCAAGGCCATTGCTTGTAAGATCCGTGCTGGTTAAACTTAATGATGCTGATACTGTTGCCATTTAATCTATTTATTATCCTTCGTGAAAGAAGCCCCATTCAAAACTCATGCCTGCGGCAGAAGTTGATGCCTTTATGTGATCTGTTCCATCTACAGGAATAAACATCCAGTCCCCTGGGAAAAGCCTGCCTATAGGTTCGTCAGTAGCAACCTCCATCAAAATATATGTGCTAGCGGCTGTGGTTGAGGTGTTTTTAACATAAAGCTTATGGGCTTTATCAGAAGTGTAGTCACCACTATCGACTAGAGATATATTATTAGTAGCAGATTCTTTAAAAATTCTTGCTATTCCTGTAAATTGATCTATTGCAGTAGTCGTTCCAGCTTTATATAATTGAGTAGATACGGTAAAAGAACTTCCACCAGTAAAATCTGGGGCGTTTAATGTGAATGATGCTGTTGTTGCCATTGCTATATATTATGATGCTACTGATTGAGAAATAACAGCAAACTCTATGGTCATGCCGACTTCGTTGGTGGTTATGTCAATGTCTTTTGTTCCCATCCATGGGAAAAAACACCAATCTCCGTAAAATAGCTTACCTAAAGGCTCATTTGCGGTTGAGTCAATATCAACCTGAACGCTACAGCTCGTGCTAGTACTGGCATTTCTAATGTAAACTTTGTGAGCAACGGTGGTGTCTGCGTAATCATAAGGGACGCCTGAGTCAGCTACTATCAAGGGAATGGCAGTTTGCGCAGCCGCAAAATAGATTGTACTAACTCCAGTAAACTGATCTAAGTTAGTGGTGTCTGACCCAGACTTAGTTAAAGTTGCTGTTTCAGCCACTCTTGTCCCTGTACCTGAAATATCGCTAGATAAACTTATTGTTGCTGTAGTTGCCATTTTTTAATTTTGTTTATATGCAAATATAGTTATTATTTACGTTTCTTTTTTTTAACTACTTTGACCTTACCCCCGTAACCAAGAGACGTAACCTTCTTCCACGATTTTTTTGACGGATAGCCTTTTTCACCTGGTTTAGCTGGCGACTCCCCTCTTTTTTTCTTTGCCCTTATATTAGCCCATAGGCCTGGTCTTTTTTTACTTGCCATGGTTTGCTGTTTTAAACTTTGCTTTTTCTACTGCGCCTGGATGCGGTGCATAATCTCCTTTCATAAGAAAATACCTACCACGATCCTCCATCCAGTGGTAGCCCTTGGGAGGGGCTACTTCTACCTTCTTATCGGAGATAGTAAGCTTCCCCCCTTTATTTTTCTTTAGTGTATTCATAAACGTAAAGACTTTGAATTAAGTTTTGCTTCAATCTGTATCCTGCTAGGGCGTGTCGGAGTAACCGTTATCTCTGTAGGCGCCGTAGCTTTAACTGCAATTTCCGTAGGGGAAGTTACGGTTGTAGAACCATATGATGTAGTTATAGTGACATTCATGACACAACACTCATATCATCTTTTATCAAAAGGTTTCCGAATAATATTGTCCTTGCGTTATCTGAAGAATCAACTTGATTTGCAGCAGCTTGATCAACATATTGTATATCATATACAAGGTTACTTGGGAACGGGTCTATAAGCAGAAGCTTCATTTCAAGAGCTGTAGCTTCAAATTTTACAATTCCTTTTGCTGCGGTAGACGCATCATAGCTAGCGTCGCTGGTATCCGCCGTGGTAGAGTTTATATCATCTGTAATGTTTGGGGTTATAGTCACTCCATTAAAACCTTGTGTTGATGATGAACCCGCAGTAACAAAAACAAGAGTCTTACCATCAGGGGTTTGAGCAAACATATGAAACTTTGCAGGACCCTCAGATCCAAATAAATTTATAGGTATACCACTTGAGTCCTTAAGAGTGAGTTCTAAACTAAAAGAATCTCCTCTTCGGCACGTTATATCTAATCTTTTTGCTATATCGAAATTTATCCTTGCCATATTAAATCATTTGTTGTTGACCCTCAGGTTGTTGGTCCATTTGTTTCATAGCCATTTGTTGATCTCCTTGGGCTACCTGACGCTCATCTTTTCTGTCCTCTTTGAGTACATCCAGTTTCTCTTTAAACTCCTGATCGTCTTCTTTAAATCCTAAGGTAGCCTGGGCGCGTATAGTTTCTATCTCTTTATTAAACTCATGCTTCATCTGAGTTAACTGCATCTCTAGCTGAGCTTTAAGTTGTATCTCCTGTGTGTCTATTTGAGCCTGAACCTGAAGCTCCTGCATCCTAGATTCAGAAGCCTGCTGCGTAGCCTGGGCTGCCTGTTGAGCTTGTTGTTCAGAATTTTGCTGAGCCATCTGCTGTTGCTCAGTCATCCTTTTCTTCCTACGTATAATAAGAAGTCTTTCGGCCTGGTTAACATCCTTTAACGCTCTAACGGACATAGCATCTTCTAAATCTATCTGCTGTTGCTGAAGTGCCATCTGGATATTCTGCTCTAGGAATTGCCTATCCTCATCTTCCATCTCCTTAACTACTTGAACCCCAAAGTTATACATAGAAAGGTCCTTGAAAGAAGAAAGAACGTTCATATTTTCTTCCCCAATAGCATTGGTGTACACTTTGTATAGCACCGACTCAATAGGAATTATCTGTAAACACTTAACTACATCCTGACACACTCTCTTAAATAGCATCATAGATGCATTCGTTATATCGTATATAGCGTTATTTCCCGCTGCAATAGCTTGCTGCTGAACCCCTACAAGTGCATCACCTTTAGGTGACGAAGCATCCATAGCTTCGTTTATCCCCGTAGTATCTCTAATAAGCTGCATATAATGGTTGTACAAACCAACAAGCTCGTTTATATTCCTTATAGTATTACCTATCTCACGTACTGGCGGATTTTGGAAACCGCCTTCTGGGTTCTTGCTTCTGTAGTAGAATACACCCGTTTGTTCGTATATATCGTGCAGTTCCAGCGGTTGTAACTCACCTCCCTTTCCTAGCTGTACATTTTCTAACCCTTCGATATCTATAATTAACCCATCTGGTTTAGCTTTAGCTATCGACTGCTGAATCTTTAAATGAGTAAGCTGGAGCATATCGGCAAACCCTGTACAGCTCTCAACCATAGATTTAGGCATCATACGCCTCATATTCGTTGCCGATACAGAGTAAGAAAGTTTAGCCTCAGATATATCGTGTACGTTTTTAGGTACATTTTTTTGACGCCCATAACCAAACACATGGTCCGTACCTAACACATAGCTACCTCCATAAACGATAGCCATTTCCATCTTATGTGGTGTGCGCTCGTATACGCTACCCGTTTTCTCTTTATATTCAAAACCTTTGTAGTAGAACCCATTGTTTCCGTGTCTACTCTCTTTCTCCTCGAAATACATACAATCTACAGATACAAATTGAAAGTCTAAAACATCCACCATGTATTCATCATACCCGTATTGTGTACGCTGCAACCTTTCGTCATAATGACTTTGACTTAGCTTCCCTGTATCGTTACCTTGCTTATTCTTAACCTTTTCGGCAATCTTCTTAAACTCCTCTTCGGTAAATTCATCCCCCACTAATCTTTTTAACTCATGTATAGGCATTCTTTTAACGTCCCCCGCATATACTATGTCTTGAAAATTTGGATCCTCCGTGTGACTATGAACAAAAGATATAGGATCTACGTATTCAAGTTTAATACCTTTATTAGGATCGTTCTTCCTCTTTACCACAGACATACCTAAAGCTACTAAGTCGTTAACAGCTCTTCTATATGTTGTGTCGGAGAAATTACTCCAGGCTAAGGTCATGTTTGTCCCTATCTGCGCAGCTATCTCTGCATCAGTTTTTATGTTTGTATCCATAAAAATCTCCGCCTCCTCTAATGTAGAAGGTATCTCCTCGGGGTCCATATCTAAAACAACCCCAGTTTTTTCCTTTAAAGACTGAAGCAGTTCCCTGGCCTCCACCTGCATCTTAATCTTCTCCTTTTTCTTGTTTTTCTCAGACGAAGATAAAGGGTCTACAGATTCTAAATTTGGGTATGGGTCTCTGGAAAGTATTTTATTTACCACCACCTTAACAAACTTAGGTAGGATAGGCACAGGGGTGTAGTCTAGATTTAGAAGACTACCGTCCCCTTTGTTTGGGGAGAGGGAATTAAGCAGCTGCTTATATATACTTGTGTCCTGGGTACCGTTGGCATAATCCCTATTCCTCTCAAATATTTTATTCCTTTTACCAAACAACGATGAAGCCTCATTCATCTTCCCCCACTGGGAATGAATAGCTTTAGCGTATTGGAGTCCATATGAAATGGACTCTTTTGTTTGTTGATCTGCTAATGGATCGGGGAATCCATTTTTTTTGTTTACGTCGTCGTGTCCATACATATTATGCAAATATAGTGAATCATCCGATTACATCATATCTCCTAAAGAACTTCTGTTCAGTGAAGTCTGTTCTGGGTTTAGGCTTAGCTTTTTGTGCTGCTAAAAGCGCTAATCCTGAGCTAATCGTTAAGTCAAATTTTGTTCTTTTATCTATTTTAAATCCTATCCAATCCTCCATTGTATCGTTAAGATACATGTTCCCCATCTCTCCAGAATCGTAGTTAATTCCTACATGGTCATGCACGTAAGCTTCTATAGCGTGGGCGTGCGCTTGTATCACATCCTGAGAGTTTGAAGGTATACCTTTGGTCTTTACGCTTGCGGTAGAAGAGGCTCCTTTAAGGTGTTCTGGTCGGTCCATTAAGTAACCATCATAACCCCTTGACTCAAAGTATCTTACTATACCATACTTATTGTTCTCCACTAAGAGTGGGTACCCGTAAAAAAAGGATGCCATCAAGACGTCTTCGTAAAATATCTTAGCCAGATCTGGGCGCGAAGCATACTCCACAACAAACATATTTGAGGGGTTATCTATATGAAATTTGTTATACAGGTGAAGAGCCCCTTTAGATCCTCTTCCGTCTAGTGTAGCGTCTAGGTCATAGGAGTCAACTCCCCCACATCCTCTATCTGCAAATGGTGCAACCTTTTTACCTCTATCGGTTTTTATTACGTTGCGCTGTTCGTTTGGTGGTAGCCAGCTAACCCTGAACCTCCCGTTTACATCGGCACTAAAAACAGCTTCTTTGTCTTTCTCTTTCCATATAAAGTTACCTCTAACTACGGGGTTTGGGAAAAGCTCATCGTTATGTTCTATCTGTTGATATATCTTACCTATGTTAAACAAGCTACCCTCGATACTATCTCTAAAGGCTTCGTCCTCTGTAAAAGGGAACTGCCTCGTAACCTCGTTTAGCTCCGAAGGGTCGTGCTTTAGAGATGCTCTTTCATTCTTTAGATAAGTCTTAGACCCAATAGATATACTCTCACCGTCTATTCCTTCAACCACATTCTCTGGATCGCTTGTAATAGGCTTACCATATATATCAAAAAAACCCTCTAGGGAGTCCTGAGCTGGAATAAACAACCTATACAATCCGCTTACCGTTCTACCGTTTGCGTTTCTTTCTAAAGGGTTTGAATCCTTCCATAGATCCTTGTACTGCCTCCCGCCTTTGTCCATTGGATTTACCGTGCTTCCGACCAGAGCCTTCCCCACGATTTTTCTTCCGACGATCAAACACGTCCTCTGAATCCTCCATGCGTCCTTTATATCTGTAGGTCTTTCCCATTTTCCTGCTTCGTCTAGATACAACAGGTGTAACTTCTCCCCGTCATATGCGTTGTTAGTTGTATTTTTCCAGTTTATAACCGTATTCAAAGCCTCTCCAGTCTGGGAGGTTTTATTCTTTTTGGTTATTCTTTTTGACGGCTCCCTAAAAGCCAGCTCCATACGTGGGTTGGTGGTACCGTCCTGTATGGGTTTAAAGAAGAAAGGGTAGTTTCTAAACATATAAACCACCTTCTTCATAAATATGTTTTCCTGCGCGTCCTTTCCCGTCTTCGACTGTATCCCCATAAGCTTATCTTTAACTTGCGTAGCTTCATCCACAAGTACAGCAGAGCATATATTGGTGTAACCAGAACGACGGCACTTAGTATAAAGCTGACCAATACAACGAGGATCAGTCTCGCAAGCAACCATATGTAAAAATATCTCACGTTGAAAGTTTAAAAAGTAAGGGTGTCCAACATCTAGCTTCGTCCATTGGAGCATCATGTAATGCCGCCCCGTAATATATATAGGTTCACCGTCGTTATAAAACCAAAAACCCTCACGCCTACGCCTAAACTCTTCTTCGATATACGGACGAAACCTCGCTCGGAACTCTCTCGGCATTTCTTCCCACTCATCCATAGAACTAATACGAGACAGTTCCTTCGGCAAAGGTATCCTCTCCCACACTTGCAGAGCGTTTGATTTTTTATATCCAAAAATTTCTTTCTTAGGCGGCCTTTTTGGAAGACAAATGAGTAGACTACCGAGTTCAATAATTTCACCTTCCGTACCGTTGGGGCAAATTTTAATCGCGGGAGTATCATATTCCTTAACGTCTAATAGTACGGACATTAGTAGCTACTACCATTGCTATTCATTCTCCCCAGGGAAGGAAATCCAGTTTTAGGCGTGGCGGGCTCCATAGGTTGACCGCATGGACATTGAGCGGAGCTTACCACTTTACCGTCTTTTACCGACATGGTTACCTTGCTGATCTCTTCTTCGTGATCTAAGCAGTTGCATATATACTTTGACATTTTATTTAATTTTTTTACGCTTTGAGCCGCGTAATCTTGATTTCTCTGCTATACCTCTATTCTTAGAGGCTTTCATAACTTTCACCCTATTTCCTTTATGGTGTATATCCATCCCATCCCCTTTCCTTACCAATCCTTTTCTTGTGAGTCTTCTTCTGTTTCTATTTCTGAGTGCGCGGTTTTTCTTCTGTGCGCGTGAAGACTGAAACTTGCTATATTCTTTTTTATAATTTCTTTTTGCTAATTTCATTCCTCTACAAAGTTAAGGAAAAGTTTTAACTGCTCAACGACAGGTGTGCACTCTTGATCCTCCTCCTTTTCGGTATAGCTTCCAGCCCCCCATGTTCCCGATCTACGCTCATCGTAGTGATGTATAGAGTGGCAGTTTGCGCATAAAACCTCACACTTCTCCACCTCAGTTTTAACGGTCCTGAAGATATACCCTTTACCTATAAGAGTAGCTACGCTATGCTTTTTTGTAGAGGAATCTTTGTGGTGAAGCTGCAGGCATCTCTTGTCTTTCTCCCCACAATGACTACACCCCATAGAAGCTTTGTGATTATCAACCCATTTGTATATCTTACGCTTCTGCTCCACCAATTCTTTTGACACACAGGACTTACACCTATTGAACCTATTTATTCCGTCGGCCCTTAGGTAAAATTTTTCCTCTTCTTTCAACCTTTGGCAACTGCGACATTGTATCATTTTGAGAATCTTTCAGCAAACCCACCAGAATAATCCCGTGCACCGCTTATCTCCCCACTGTCCTTTAGATCTTTAACCATCTGAGATAACCTCTGTCTCTCAACAATTAGTTCTTTACAATCCGTAGCGGTTTGTTTTATAGATTGAAGCTCTGCTTTACGTGCACTCCCATTTATCTCAGGATCTACAGGTTTTTTAATCTCTTCAATCATATTATCTATAGCTACCTCCATGCTCTGCATAAGTCTTTCTGAGGCGCTTATTGTAGTAAATTTATATTTCGACATACATTAAATCTTCAGCACGGGTTCGGTAGTATTCCTCCCCGTCTATAGTTATACGATAATCTCTATTTTGTTTAAACCCCACTACGTCTCCAGGTAGAACGCCTATCTCATCGGCTTCTTTACATGTATATACCACCTCTGCTTTTGTTGGGAGTTTCTCTGTTAAATCTACTATCTCTATGAGGTCGGACTGAAGAGTCAGTTCCTCCTGCTCCACTGATTTCAATAAACACCATCCCGTTAGGCACCGTATCTTCCCATCCTTCTGGCTCTTATATGCTATGGCCTGATTAGAAATTGCGTGGTTAGGATCGTAGTTTACTATATACGTGTTATCTTCCTCAGTAAATATCTGCCCGTTGTTATCCCCACCCAGGACTACTAGGTGATGGAAGTATAATGTATCCCCCACCTCTACACCTGTGTCGTATTTAAACGGCACACATACTACGGGTCCTTCTGTCGTTCTGTTATTAAAGTCGTCAAACTTAGCATCTAGGTACAGCTCGAAACCACTTTCTGAGGTAATAGTATCCTTAAGCCTGTTCTCTAATTTAACGACGAATAGATTAAACGTCTTCATTTTTAGATGTTTTGTATGGGAACATTTTATTTAATTTTTCTTTGCGCTTAGAACACCCGCAGTCCTTCCCTGTTTTATTTTTGCGGTAGTCAAGCAGCTGTTTAATTTTTAGGCGTCGTGTTAGTTTTTCCACAGAATCACCCAATCCTTTGCTTTCGCTCATAATCTAAAAGTTACAATTAAACTCTAACATACAGGGCATACCATCTATAGCTTTCCATAGAGTCTGGGCACCCTCTTCGTCTTGCATATACACAAGATATCTATTTTTCCCATATTTAGACAGGTGGCGATCATCCTGTACTATTGTGCTTACCTTTCCTGCCCCTGCTCTCATCCCAATATAGTAAGCCATACCATCTTTAGGGTCTCTCCCGACCACAATTTTTCTAATAAGTCCTTCCATTTTATTCTAATTCTATTCCTGTTCCGTCTAGTAGGTCATCTATACCGTCATATCCTGTGTTGCTTTTTGTATCACTATCATCCCAGGTGTTATTTATAAAGTCTAATATACTATCTAATTCTTCTCTCGACTCCAAGCTGTAGCTATATATAGCCTGCAGTCTTGAGTTCCCCATAATGTCCTCATCTGTAAGCCCCGTTACCATTATCGAAACTACCCTATCCTGCATCCCGTGCTTATGTATAATTTCATCCATCTCCATAGATAAACGTTGAATCTCTAAGAAAAATGCCTGTTCTTCCATATCTTTACGTAATAAATTCATTTCAATGCCTAAAAGTAGAGTTCCAAAAACGCGTCTTTTCAGAGACTTCGCACTGCAAGATAAGAAATATATATTAAGAAATAACCTTAAGCGGATAAAACAAGTTAAGAAGAGGATAAATAAAACTACCGAGCTATCCTTTAGTGAGGTGGAGTTCTTGCTGTGGGGATATGACCTTCAGTTCTTTACCATAGATTTTGCCTCCACGGATATGGAGATGAATAAGAACAACACCAAGAACCGATTTATCTACCCCTTAGCTAATAAAGGGTATATATATAAACACTTTGATAAACTAACCCCCTCTAATACATATGAAGATCATCTCTTTAGGGATGAAACTAAGTTTAATTATAGGGTTAGATATGCGCTAACTCAAAAAGCTAGACTCCTTGTGCAAAGAGTGTACCGTGAGCTTGAAAGCTAACCGCAGATTACGGAGCAACAGCAAAAGTGCTAAAGATGGCTCCTGTCATAGTTCCGTCGGAAGTTCCTTTTTCATCATCTGAATTGTTATCTAAATGGTAGTATAACAAGAGCTTGTTGGAACCAGTATATAAAGGAAGCATTAGGTCTATAGCGGAGTCACTGTTGTATACCTCTGCAACTGCGGTAGCCGACAAAGTGCTTTGAACTAAGGCTAACTCGTCCATAAACCCACCGTAATGTCCTGTGGGCGCACTGCCTGAAATGCCTTTAGCTCCAAAATGCAAAGTTGTTGCGTCAAGATCTATCAAAAGATGGTTTTCTGCCGTCATAGCATTAGCTGTAGTAGAGGCTACCTCTGATCCGTCTTTGTATATCTTGTAAAGAGTTGGAAGGCTACCTGTACCTTGTTTCTGAACAGTAACAGCTATATGATGGAAGCCGAGTGTACTGCCGTTAGCAAAAACAGCTGCATCTGTAGTAGTGGTAGCTGAGTCGCCATTAGACACATGACGAAGTACCACTGTTCCGTCTGTATCTACAAAGCAGTGTACTTCGTCGGGGGTTCCTGCACCACCCGCATTTAATCCAAATAACGTTTGTGCTGTTCCTGGCTGACCGTCTAACATCCAAAAATGTCCCATAACAGTAAAACTTGTTCTCCAGACTGCGTTAGTACTATAATTCGTGTCAAAAAAATCGTTAGTTCCATCAAGAAAGGCACTGTGAGTGTTGGTCCACAGTGTTTCGCTGTAGGAGGACCCTTGTACTAAACTCGATCCTAGCCCTAACATTGCCCAAAAAATTCGCTCACATCTGCTTGTGAGAGGATTAAACAATTTGCAAAGTCTCTATACACTATAGTCACCTCTTCTTCTTTTTCAACGGCTTCTGCAACTTCTTGGTAGACCCTGTAGTACGCGTGGGTGCTTCTCCCGATAAATCCGTTTTCTTTGATGTTGTTATTTTCTTGCGTATCACCCAGTAGTAAACAGCCCGCAGTATCCTCATCTGTGTTACCACAATGAATAAGGATATATTTAAAATTAGGCACATCAAGGACTTCCAACATCCCCATATGTATATCAGAGAATCTGTGGGCGTACTTGGCATCGAAGCCACCTTCAGTTCTAAAACCGAGGCGGTACTCTCCTTCAGGTATGCAAGTTTCTCCAGCAACCTTTTCGGTGCGGCTCTCATCTTCGAGAGTATAGCATAAAAAT
>Ga0196887_1001000_pt1 | contig 12666 bp, 8 predicted proteins | sample VirMetDEL_Mar_31_FD_169094 | JGI IMG/M metagenome (GOLD analysis project Ga0196887, IMG submission 169094) | Aqueous microbial communities from the Delaware River and Bay under freshwater to marine salinity gradient to study organic matter... | ecosystem: Environmental > Aquatic > Marine >... | reverse complement strand
CCTAACATTTCATCGTATGTGCCAAGACCAAACCTGTAGTCTAACATAAACTTTATTTCTTTTTCTTTCTCAAGCAATGTCTTCTTACGAACAACAATGTCCATTGCTTCTTGTTCAATGTTGTCACTGCCGTGGGTCTGCTTGTCTAACCACGTAGGTTTCTTACGTTGGGACTCAGCCCTAGTAATGTCAGCTACTGCACCGTACCATGCGCCTAGTTGCTGTGATACATCTTGTATCTCTCTGCCAGCACCTACTAGCATCTTGACCCCTTTAAAGGCTGCGTTAGCTGCAGCAAAAGCTGTAACGGGGTCTATCATTTAACTATCTCTTTGCGTGATTAGTCGTAACCACATTTAATGCTTCCTTGATTGCTTCTACATTTGCATCAATACGTGCAATCATTACGTCATTCTCATGTATATCATCAGCTAGTCTTGCTGTACTATTTTCTATTTCGGATATGTCACTTCTGTTATACTGGATGTCTGACACCATGCCTGATACTGCCCAGACAATAGCAGCACCTTGGGCTAACAAGGCACCAACTATTGTTACTACTGTCCAGTTAATATCCATTAGCTAGGCTCCGTAGGCCATGTAATGCTGTTTGGAAAACCAGCTTGAGCAGGTACGTCACGCAATGATTGACGGTAAGTAGCCCAATCGTCAGACAGGGTAACATCACTGTTAGCCATCCAATCTGTGGCAGCTAATTTATCGTCACGTTCTTCACGAACAGCTACAGCAATACGGGTATCTGCGGCATCGGCCCATGCTTGTTCCTCTGCATCACGGGCGGTTTCTTCTTCTGCAGTGAACTGAACACGCTCACCATTTATGTTGTGAAATCGTGGCATCCCTGCCTCCTTTGTTGTTGTTGTGTTATGAATTAACTCTTCCGTACATAGTAATTGTACCTGATGCTATATTCCCACTACTAAACTTAAATTGAATAGCATTTACAACTGTAGCAGCTTTAGTTTTTCCTGCCCCAAACTGATCCCCTAGATATCCCCCAATCGCCCCCGTATCGGCTCTGGTGTACACTACAGAGCCAGTTAAATATGTGGGCGTGTTTAAATCGGGGTTATTCAGAAAAAAGTCACCAGTCAATCCTTCTCCTGTACCATTGCCAATTGCGTGATATGTTAAAGGTATAAATGCGTTGTCTCCAGCAGCAGCCCCTATTGCAGCACCAATAACGTAGCTATCTGACGCACTTAAATAATTAGAACCACCATCAACACTCATCAAAGCCTGAAAAAGTGTTTCATCAGTAGCAGGTAACATATTACCTACTGTAAATATGTAGCTATCATATTTTGAAGCATCAAAACCTGTAAAAGAAAGAGTAGCTGAACTACTAGCATCGGCAGTAGCAATAAAATCTAATCCACCACCAGCAGCAGCCCACGTCAATCCACCAGTATTACCAGATTGTGCGGTCAGCATGTAGCCGTTTACTGGGCTGTTAGAAATCTGCATCTTAGCTTCATTAATAGCCTGATCTGCAATTTTACCTTGAGTCACATTTGCATCTGCAATATGTGCTGTGTCTATTGAGCCATCTACGTATTGATCACTGTCTACTGAATTAGCTGCCATTTTAGCCACAGTAATTTGTGAGTCTGCAATATGTGCTGTGTCAATAGAGCCATCAACATAATAGTCACTATCTATAGAATTTGCAGGAAGTACAGGCACTTGACTAAATGTTACTACACCATCACTAGCAATAGTTATAGCATCTGCATCACTAGCAGAACCAATAGTACCACCATCTTTAATAATAAAGTCATCAGAAATAGTTAGCAAACCAGCAGAACTAAGTGACATTTTTTCGGAAGCGGCCTCTGATACACCTGTTCTAAACGAAAGCTTAGTAGCATTATTAGATGCACTAAAATCACCTTCCGATACAGCAGCAATACCTGCAGCTACAAGTATAGCATCCGTACCTGCACCTTCATCTGGGGCTTGAAAGTTAATTACCCCAAGTTCATCATTGGCTGCAATGTCATTGTCACCTGCTTGAAAAGTGAAGGTAGGCATCTTGCCATCACCAGTACCAATGTGTTTTAAAGTAAGGCCATTGTCAGCAACATGAGTTAAAATAATCTCTTGATCATTGCCAAATTGAATTGTACCACCATCAGCTAAGAACAAATCAGAAAATTCTTTAGCTGCAGAGCCTAGTGTTGTACCGTCTGCACTAACAGGAAGAATAGATGTGCCAAATGTTCCTGTATTAATAACAGGAGAGGTTAATGTTTTATTTGTAAGTGTGTCTGTTGTATTTGTTCCTATAAGGGTAGTTGTTGTTGCTGGAAAACTTATTAAGGCTTCAGAATGATTTATTACATTAGAGCCTTGTACATTAGCATAGTTGCCCATCAAGGCATGACTAGAGCATTGATAATAAAGAATACTAGGAGTATCTTCATCCACATCTATTTGTGTATATGCACCTGCATTTCCCGGCGTACCGCTTGTTGTAACGCCTGTAGTGTATGCTGTAGTTTTATCAGCATCTAAATAAAATCGTAACGGGTGTCCTGAATTACTGCTATCTGCTTGGTCAAATTTATAATAATACCCTGAATCAGATGTTACATTATCTACACCATGTAATGTAAGTGCAGGAGCTTCTACATCATCTAAAAAATAAGCACTGGTGCTTCCATCATCATAATAAGGATGACTTGTCGTTTTAGTTGCAACTTTAACCACTACTGTTGTAGGAGCAGAAGAACTACCGTATGAAGCAGAAAATACACCTATATTATGTAAGTTATTTTTTTGACCATCTAAATCTCCACCTAGTTGTGGAGTAGTATCATCTGCTACATTAGATATGGCACCAGAAGTAGCAAGACCAGATACTATAGTACTTCTAGTAATTTTCTTTAGTGCGCCATCTGTATCATCTACTGCAAGAAATACATCTTCATTTGCAACAGTACTAATAGAAGCTAAAGAGCTAACAGCGGTAGGGTTAAAGTTAGTACCGTCTGCAATAAGAAGATGCCCTGCAGTATTAGTACCCATTACCAAGTCATCACCAGTAATAGTAAGATCACCACCTATTACTACATCCCCATTAAATGTAGCTTTACCTGCTAATGCCATATCAATGTCTAACGCAGTGATAGCACTAGAATCATCTGTACCTTTAATCTTAAAGTTTTTATCAGCTACACTAACCGTAAGCTCTACATCAGAAGAGTTGTTTGCAATGTCAAGTATAGATGTACCATCGTCTTTAATCGTTACGTTAGCACCACCAGCATCAAGTATAATATCACCAGATGAGTCAAGTGTAATGTCAGTGCCATCGTTAGTAATTGTGTCTAGTGCAATGCTACCAATGTTGGTGATGTTTGCATCACTCATATCAAACGAACCAGTAACATCTAAGTTACCACCTACAGATAAATTACCCGATACATCAGTATTACCGTTAATATCTATAGTAGTGGCTGCAATTTGTACTTCTGTGTCTGCTACAATGTCAAGCTGACCGTCAGTGCTAGAATTAATATAAAGGCCAGTATCACGAAACTGAATCTTTTCTGTTGTCGCAATAAGTAAATCATCAGAAAACTCAAAGTAGTCCTCATCCTCCATCCACTTTAATACACCATCATTAGTTTCACCATCAAAGGTTATAACAATGTCTGTACCTGCAGTCCCACTACCAAAGGTAATAGCATGACCACCCAATGTACTAATAGGGCCACCTTCACCAGCAGTACCATCGTGTGTGTGTCCTGTACTTGCAGCAAAAGCAGCTAATAATTGATCAAACTCATCATTAGTGTGATCTGCCGTAATGGTATCACCATCTGTGTATGTTGATTGTCTTGTATATGTAGCACCCATCTAACGTCTTGCTCCTAATTGATATTCTAGCTGAAACCCTTTGAGAGAGTAAGGATTACTTTGTCCACCATCCTCTACCCTTAAAACAATAGAAAAACCTGAACCTTCTACTGACTGTCTGTTAAGAGGTTCTTGCCCTCCACCATACGCAAACTGAGTTGTGCTAGATGTTGTACTATATAATGCAGTACCATATGATGCAGCTAAGTTAGTTGTATCAAAAGGATACACTGGAGGTCTTGCAGAATCTTTATTTTCATTATCATACCTAACAAATAAATCTGTGTCAACAGTTCCTTCAGGTTTATAGTTAATAATAACTTTTTGCATGTGTTTTCGTATGCCGGGATCACCAAAAGCCATATCAGGACTACGATACTTACCTGCTATAACTGTACCATCAAAAGTATTTCCTACTTCCTGTCTTTGTATAAAGCCATCTACATCGCCATGTAATACAACTACGTCACCTTCTTCAACATTAGAAGATGTACAAGTAACTTTTAAACCTTTTAATTCAGAAAACTCAAACGCTTCTTTTTTAAGAACGCAAATAGCACCTTTAGAAAGGGGGGCCGCTTGCCCATCTTTAGTAAAGAATATTCTGTATTGTGTTTTATCAGGTATAACTACGCTGTCAAAAGAACCTGCATCTTTAATGTTTTCATCAAAAATAGGTTGAATGTTTTTACTAATAGTACCAAGTTCTGTATCACCAATACGTGCAGTCGCAGCAACAGTACGTAACCCATCTGGCCCAAGAAAGATTAAGTCACCTGCAAATTCCTGTACGGTAAAACTGTTAATGCAACCAATGTTTCTTGTAACGGCAGTAATAGAAAAATCTGCTTGACTACTTCCTGTTAATTTAAAAATTCTGTTTTCACAAAAAATAAACAAGCTATCACGAAAAACCTTTAGTGCAACTATAGTATCATCAACACTAATACTACCTGCACCAAGGGCTACAGAAAAGTTATCTTCATCAAAAGGTAAACTAAAAACAATTTCTTGTGGTGTATTAGGCATCCCTGCATAAAACATATGTTCCTTGAAAGCAGTAACAAGTTTAGCACCTGTTACAGTAGGAGGGAATAAATCAGAGACAGCAGCACCAATAGTATGATCTGCTGCAGTACTCCCACTAGCAGCCCTAGTTACCCCTGTAAAAGTAGTTGCACTAAGTCCCGTATATGTAAATATCTCACTATTAATTAATATAGACTCAGTACCAGAACTAGGATTAATAAATCCTGCAGTACTGCTTACCGTAATAGTACCTGACCCTGACATGGTTGTAGTAGAAGCAATATCTGCACCTAATGATGTATCCTCACCTGAAGCAGCATTAGGAGAGGAAACGTCTGTACTACTTATATCTGCAGAACTAATAACAACAGGATCATTAACTCCGTCTACGCATATAAGTTTTTCAGTGCCGTTAAAGTTAAATCTCTCAAAATGGTACTTACCTGCATTAGTCCTACCTGTAACTCTTTGAGTCCAACTTTCTGAAATAACTGCACCTTTTAAATGTGCAGCAGCAGTAGTACTAGAAGTGGCTCTAGTAACACCAGTAAAACTACTAGCAGTAACTCCTGTATATGTAAATATTTCTGAACCTATTTGAAGAGTACCACTAGAAGAAAAACCTGTAGTGCTTTTTACACTAATTGTACCTGCACCTGACATGCTAGTATTTGCTGCAATACGAATTGATAAAGTAGTAGAAGCAGAGGTATATATTCTTTCACCCCTAGCTGCCACAACTTTATCCGCAAACAAAGTAACCATTAAAGGCTGTTCAGCAGTGCTGTTTGTAAAAGGTACAACTTGATTTACATGCTTAGAATAGCCATTAATTCTTCTGTAACCACCTGAAATATCAGGCTCAAAGTTAAGTAATTCTATTGCTTCACCCGGTTGCATTAAAAAGCTAGAGCGACTTAAAACTAAGCCGCCTTCACAGTTAAATGCTACTGGTTGTACTTGTGAACTATCTGGCATTAACTGACACCTGACATAAAGTTAGCAGAACCACGTGGTCTATTAATTACAGTTGATCTAATATACTCATACTTATTAATTAACAAGCTTTGCATGTTTTTAATACCTTGCTCAAACCTACTAAAGTTTAACTGGTACTGATTTAACTCGCCACGATACTGATACACAAATGCAGTAGCACCATCTACTATTACAGGTGCAAAACGATCAGGTATGCTTGTAGTATCACCATGTGCAGATAAATCAGCAGGGAAAGTGTAGTAGTCAAAAACTAACGCATAAGCTTTGTCAGGATAAGGATATAAGAGGTAGTTGTTATCAGGTGTGCGTACAATACTTCTAGGTACACCACCACCCTCAAACTGTGTAACTGCCACACCACTAGAATGTGCGGCAGCAGTTGTACTATTTGCACCCCTTGTACAACCTGTAATATCGTTACCTAATATACCAGTGTAGGTGACTTGCTCACTGCCTATATGTACTGTGCCTGTAGCGTCAAGCCCTGTAGTAGATGCAAGTGTTAACGTAGCTACACTATCGGAGTGTGAACCGTTTAGCGTAGTAGCTACAACATCATCTTCCTCATTAGCGTAGTCTTTTTCAATATACTCATTATAGCTCAACGTTGCTAGGTTATTACCTGCTGCATTAAGATCAGTGTCTCTCTTAATTCTAGCTGTGCTATAATCAATAGACTTGGTGCTTGTAGGTACTGTGTATCTACATTGACCAGCTACTAAGGTAGAAGAATTACTAGCGTGATTAAAAGAATATCCAAACTCACGTTGATTGATGTATCGTATTGATTCATTTACTGCATTCTGACATTGTATCTGTACGCCCCTAGCACTTGTAAAGTTACTAGAAGTAAGCTCTACTTCATTCATACGAGTAATAACATTATTAGTTAAAGTAAGAAAAGTAAGAGCCATTATGTTTCCTAAATAAATCTTTTATGCCCCAAGAGTTTTTTGTTGCATAGGTTTGATACACTAATGGGGCCAGCACGTAACCAGCCCCAAAAGTTATTGACTTATGCCAAGAGGTCACGGTCAACTTCCGTTGCTGCAACACGGCCACGAGGACCAGTATCAATGCAACAAGCTACAAGACGTAGAATGCCCGATGTAACATCTGCAGAAGATGCAATTAACTTAACATCAATCGTATCTGTAGTTGTTACATGCGCTGTAAACGTATCTGCAGCAGCAGTATTTACCACCATACTTTGACCATTTGTTCCTGAAGCTAAGAAACCAGCAGAAGAAACGTCACCACCATCAACAATATCATCACCAGCAGCAAAATCAATATCTACTGTTGGGGAAGTACCATTAAAGGCTGTTTCAACTTCAGCACCTGCAAACAATACCAAAGTGTTAGCAGGAATTTCTAAAAGCTGAAAGATGTCTCCGTTCGTACAAGAGTAACCATCTTCAACCATTTTAGCAATGTCCAAACGTGCTTCACGCATGTACATTCCCATTGCTTGATAGCGAGAAGTAGCTGCTGCAATGCTGTCTGAATCAACACCAGCAGTAGCTTTCGCGGTCATATCAAAAGTAGCCATTATATAACTCCCTTATGCTGCGTTATAACGGGCAGTGACGATTGCTTCTGGACGAAGAATCTTCCTACCGTATAGATGCATACCACGAACAATGTCAGCAAAGCTGTCAGGGTCACGATATGTTTCTGTTTTGTTGATCTGCTCGGCAGTTGCGACAGCAGAATCATGTCCTGCAACAATAACACCAAAGTTGGTGAGTTGGTTTGCAGTACCTGATGTTCCCGGTCCAGTGCCTAGTGCTGGCAAGTTAGACGAGGAATATACACGGAAGCCGTGGAAGTTGTTAACGGACAGACCGTTACGCAAACCACCTGATTCACCGAAATCAGCGTTCATGAAGCGTGAATCTTCATCAGCAAGGATTTCCATAAATACTGGATCAACAATAAGCCAGCGACCTTGTGAGTCAACTTGCTGTTGATCAAGCAAACGCTTCATGCGTGAGATAATCATTGCAGGTGAAACGGTAGCAGTTGGCAACGAAGTCGCTCCCGGCATACGTGCAGTCACAGGAATTGAGTGAGTGCCAGCAGACGTTGTAGTGATGTTACCAAAGTCACCTTTATGCAGTTGCATAGAGGAGAGCAGTTCGTTAGAACCTGCAGAAGCTACAGCTTTAGTACCATTAACAGTTGTGTTAAGGGTATCACCTTTGCTGTGCAAAGAAGACTGCTTGTAGCCTGACATGTACGCAAGAACTTCTTGGTCATGATTGTCTGCCAAACGATAGGCAGCACGGCTAGTTGCAAGGTCCATGAAATTGACATGGCTGTGAGCCTCTTCAATATCATCCATCTTAAAAGCAAAGTAATTAGCTTTGTCAATAACCAAATTAAAATCTTCATCGTCTAAGTCTTGTGCTGTGACATTTGTGCCACGTGCATACTCAGAAACAGAGATTTCTGGTTCTTTGATAATCTTGACTGTATCGCCTTGTGCAGCGATTTCACCAAAATAGTCTGAGTTGGTAACGTCACCAACTACTGTACTCTTGCGGAATGCAAGCTGTACTTTTTTTGAATAGATTACGGGGCTAAAATTACCGTTTGGTAAATTCCCATAACCTGTTGCGGTTGTAAAAGCCATAATGAATCCTCCATTGAATGTTTGGCTTAGGTTTAAGTAAGCTTAACACAAGTTGAAGAGGCTGCATTTTGAAGGGTGGCGTTACAATAACGGGCCTGTAAATTCAGGTAGGTCTTAACTAATATGTTGTGCTTAGTAGTAATTGAGAAGCAAGGTAGCTACAATAAAGTAGGGCTTGCTTCTCAAAGTAGTAATTCATAGGTATAGTTATACTTAGTAATCTTTTGTTGTCAAGCTTTTATTTACCTTGCACCCCCAGAAAGATCATAAATAAATTTACCTGTACGTTGTGCTTCCATAATAGCGTCTTGGTTCTTTTCAAACTCTTTCATAGACATCTTGCTAATCATTGATTCAGTAAAAGAAACTTCAGTCTCAGCCTCACTTGGCTTAGATGAACGCTTGGTTACAACTGCAGACGCAGCAGCCTTAGATGACTTTTTACGAGCCTTAGTGTCTAAGCCCTTATCTACCTTATACAGATCAATGACCCGCACTACAGAGCGTGGATCATCTTGATTTTCATACAAAGCATCCTGTACCCACTTAGGTTGTTCTCCTGCCCAATCGTGAAACTCATCGCTTTCCTTGAGATCATCAAAGTCACTGTGTGATTCACGAATAGCATCCATAGATTTACTACGATTAGCCTCTTCAGACATTTCATCTATCTGACGTAGACGTTCCTCTGCAAAGCTAAACTTCTCCTGTGCTTTCTTCTCAGCAATAGTCTCAACAATAGCTGCAACGTCAGGGTACTTGTCAGCCCAAGCCTGAATGTCTTCATCGCTCTTTGGTGGGCGTACAATGCCTTGCTCTTTGGCGTTCTCTAGTTGAGCCTTGATAGCCTTTAGTTCTGCTGCAGTGTTGCTTTGGAGCTTGCGAATGTCATCATACCGTTTCTTGTATGTGCGTTCTTCCCCTGTGTCAGGCTCCTTAGCATCAACCTGTTGCTCTTTTGCAACACTTTCTGATTGCTCTTCTTGTGGCTCACCGCCCTCTTCTTGGGCTGCATCAAGTTTAGCCATTTCAGCTTCTTCTTCAGCAATACGCCGTGCATTGGCATTGCGGTATGTGCTATCTACAAAACCTGCTGTCTTAGGTTTTTCCATAGTTGTTAGTTCTGGTGGCATTAGTTTTCCTTTTTATAGTTATGGCCTAGTGCCTAAGCCTTTTCGTCGCTGGGTTTTTCGTTTCTTTTGTTTAGCTGCTGGTGCAGAAACTAAGCCGCCACTCTCAAAGCCGCCATATTTACCACCACCAGTATAACCACCTGCTGCCTCGTTTTTTGATCTTGCTGTAGATAAATTACTTCCACTAGAACTGCCTCCGCTAGAGCTACCTCCACCACGGTCTGGTTCAGGTGCAGTCGGAGGAGATAAAGAGGGGTCTTTGGTCGGGTTTGTGTAGTTATACGTACCTCCACCCTCGCCACTACTACCGCCAGTGATATTACCTTTAGCTATTCTGTTTGCCCTACTTCGTGCGGCTGCTGCTGCTTGTCTTGAAGCCTCTGCAGCGTCACGTGCAGCTTTAAGTGCCTTTATTTTTTCATTACCTTTAAGTTTTGGCTTAGTAGAACTCCTACCAGAAATAATAGGTATGCCATCTGTTTTATTTAATACTTCTTCTGCAATTTTATCTGCAGCGTTTTGAACACCCTTTTGAGCAGCAGCATCAAGAAATTTATCAAAAACCCCTGTTTGATCCTTGGCTACACCAAATAAACCCCTTTTACCTTTTTCTAGCATTGCTCTGGGATTTAAGCTTGACAGTTCTGCTTCCTTTTCAAAAGCTCTATATTTTGCTGCAGGAAGTTTAGTTGATACAGCTTCAAAAAGAACTTTTAGGTCGCTAGGTTTTTTTTCTGTCCCAAAGTCTTTTGAAGTTATTTTACCTTCTTTTATTCTCGTATCTATTTCTATTTCAATACGTCTTTTTGTTATTTGATGGTTTGCTTGTGCTGCAATACCTATAACAGTACCTATAGGACCAGCTATAAAGCCAATAATAGAACCTGCATTACTAAACTTTCTTGTACTATTATATTTATCAGCTAAAGCCTCTATAGATTCTTCTCTGTAGTTAAAAGGAGTTGCAGTAGATGTAGGCCCTCCTCCACCTCCACCATTGTCAGAGCCATCTTCTGTCTTACGGCGAACTAAAGAATTATTTACAGGTGCAGCAGATGCAACTGTAGCCTTTTTAGTGAAACCCTTTGGGATAGGCATAGCACTATTCCAAGCTACAGGTATTTCCATCCCATCAGGCCCAATCAAAACAATTTGTTCTATTACACCTTTTGAATCTAAAAAAGTCTCTTCAATAGCTTCAAGGGGGTCTTCTATACCTGCAGCGTCAAATAAGCTACCTCCTAAAGTATCATATTTTTCAAGATCAAACGGGTCAGAACTAACAAGAGTTCCTTCATCAGCCTTAAGCGGCTCTTGAGGTTTATTAGCTTGCTGCATTTCAGCAGACTTCTTATCTGCACCTGTCTTGTTAACCATAATGCCTTTATCAGAAAGCTTCTGCATTAAGTTAGGATCATTATTAGCGGCAGTCATAAGCTGTTTAATAATACTGTCTACCTTGGTAACATCCCCGTAGGTGCCTGTGGGTGCTAATCCCCCAACAGCCATCTTAACTGATGCACCACCTGCTCTCATTCTTCCATTAACCATAGGACTACGAGAAGCGTCATCAATAAAGTTATCAAGGCTATTACCATCCGTTAAACCCCCAGCATACATGCCAGAACTAGAAAGTGCAGCTTTTAGTTTAGCTACGTCCATACTATCATCTTGCCCTTGTGGTTGCTCTTGTGCAGGTACAGGTTCACCGCCTATTCTACCATCTGCATCCATCTGTTGCAAGCCCATTTTTGCTTCTGTACGTAAATCTTCAAAGTATTTTACCCCAAAGAAACGAACAACATCAGCAGGAACAACATACTCCCCCTCAGATAGCTTGGCATCAATGTCATCCCTTACTTCTTCTGGTAACGATCCCGGAGGTACATCATTTCCTGATACAGGGTCTACTGTCTCAGCTTCGCCGCCTAGCGCAAAAGCCATTTGTGTTTGATCGTTCATTGATGTAAGCCCTCCTTGGGCATATGTATTAGGTAAAGCTCTTGCTTGTTCTGTAGTGAATTGCTCGTCACGCTCAAACCCTGTAGCACCAAACTCAGTTTCTTTAGGTGAATTTTCTGACCGCTGGGCATCGTCCAAATCCATTCTATATTCTACATTAGTAGCCTCAACTTCTCCTGATTTTTGCCTATAGATAAGATTTTTATCTGCTGAGATTTGTGTAGGTGTAGCGTTAGGGTTTATGTAGTCAGGTAATAAAGGCTGTTCTAAACCTAAGAGTTGTGTACCTATGCTCTGAGAGTTAAACATTAAAGAACCATCCTTCAAAATAGGAAGGTCTTTAAATAGGCCACGGTAGTCTTGTGTTATACGGTCACTTCTTGGCCCCATTGCGCCTCGTTCTGCAGCTTCCATAAGCCTTGAAAACCTACGCATAACTGTTAATGTATTACCTGTTGATGTATCAATCGCATACTGTAAAAGCCTTTTGTACTCAGAAGAATTAGGTCCAAGGTCTCTCCTAGCGTCACGTGCCATTTTTGCTGCTCTAATAGAGTCAACAAATTTAGATTTTACATCCTCTATAAAAGGAGGATTTCCATAGTTTAAATTATTATCTTCAGAAAACTTTATAACATTTCTAAAAAGGTCTAAAGACTTTGGGATATGATTAAAATCATAATTAGCTATATCTTGATCATACTTAGCCCAAGCAGCTTTAGCCTCTGGTGCATTAGCCCTTGAGTCATATATCTTTCTTACTTCATCAGAAAGTACATTAGTCCCTGAATCAAAGTCTTCTTTTTGTTGAATTTTATGCATAACTTCGTGTAGAAGAGTACGTTTAAGCTCTTTAGGCTTATTAAGCTGGTCTTGGGCTATAGCTAAATAACCTTCACTTCTATTGAAATACCCTGAAGTGGTTGTACCTGTTAAATCTGTATCTACAAATACAGGCATTGTTTTTAAGTCAGGGTAGTTTTCATATAATTTAGGATGGTCTAATACGTCACCTAACTC
>Ga0196887_1000989_pt1 | contig 12730 bp, 15 predicted proteins | sample VirMetDEL_Mar_31_FD_169094 | JGI IMG/M metagenome (GOLD analysis project Ga0196887, IMG submission 169094) | Aqueous microbial communities from the Delaware River and Bay under freshwater to marine salinity gradient to study organic matter... | ecosystem: Environmental > Aquatic > Marine >... | reverse complement strand
TGGGTTGTCGAACACTGCAACAAACCTTTTTTTATCTCGTGTTGATTTACCAAAATAAATTAACGATGTCATTGTCATTGTTTAGATATTTTTATAAACAACTCCACATCACAGCAATCAATAACAATGCAATACAATAAAGCCATGTCATATATATATCATGTTTAGATATTTTATGCGGGTGTTTTGTCATATTCGTCGAGTGGCCCCAGAAACGTTGCAATAAAAAGAAAGTCGGATAAATCAAAGTCGGTAGAGGACATAATACTTGTATAATTTAACGTCGTAAAATAATTCACATAAGTATCAAATCGGATGCTATCGCCTGTATTGAGGTATATTTTATTATGCCAAACAATACACCCTACCCGCCCGTATTGGTGACGAATATAAGAACTTTGGTCACCCCCGTCGATGGCTGTAGTGTTGTTTAATACCGCCCTGACGATAGGGTTTACCCGATTGTTATTGCCCGCTTGGGCGGAGGTATATTTACAAGTCATCTTAATATCCCATAGTCCCGGAAGCCCTCCTAGTGTGAAATTTGTTGCGGTGTTGGTTGCGTCAATGTAGGGGTTCCATGAAATAATTTCAGAGTTTTGACCATAAGATGTTGTTTTTACACCTGACCGCAAAATTGACAGCGTCACGCCGTTCCCATATTTACCACTATTTAAACCCGTACCTGCCGTGTCTATCGTCCTAATTAAGTCAGTGGTGCCTATTTTAATTGTATAATTTAGGGGTTGTGCAAACGCCCCCGCCCCATAATGTATCGGTTTTTGTACTGTTATTTTAGAGGCGGTATTTGTAGAATCTAAATTGGTAAAGTTTATGTTACCGCATGTAAAAGTCCCGCTAACTGTCATGTTGTTTGCAACACCCAAATCACCGCCTATAGTGGCATCACCGGCTGTGTTGACAAATGCCGCCGATAAAGCCCCCGCCAAAGTGATGTTGGCCGTTGACAAAACACCACCACTTGCGTTAAAGGTTAGCCCAGATTTTGATATTTGGTTGGTTGCTGAATCCAAAAGCAATATATCCGTATTTGAGGTAGATGGGACGGTTGGTACGGAATTTAACGTTAATGCACCAACTGTCATGTTGTTTGTAACATCTATGTTTGGAACTGATAGCAATGTCGTGGACGGATTAAATGTAAACTGATTATGCTGTTTTATCGTCTTATCCGTTGCGTCTACATCACTGACCACAACCCTCATATCTCGGTTTTCGGATGCCAATGCGGGCTTATATTCAATAGTACAATCGCCATCACATCTAAACGGGGTATAACAAGTAGATAGGCTATTTGTTATTAACAGACTGGGCGAAGAACCGATTCTAAAAAGATGCCCATTTGCTTGGTCGTATCTTAAATAAACTTGGGTGTCGGTGTGGGTTGCGTGTTGGATAGTAGCATTACCCACTGCCGAATTTAGAATTATAAAAAGCGGGCTGCGGGAATGTATAGACCCTTGTAAACGGTTGGCGAACAACACATCGCCGCTTGGATTGTAGTAGCATCCATTACCAGATATCCTTCCTGTTAACCCGCCTCCCTCTAGGTACAGTAGCATACAGTTGGTATTTTGTGGCGTTACTATGGCATTGACTGCTTTAATGGTGGTATCGCCCGTTATCTCCATGTCAGTTGAAACCGTAAAATCTGTATTAGTTAGCGTTGTTCTGATGTTGCCGTCTACTCTGTTGCGGATAGACCCAGTTGATACCGTGTTAAAGTCCACATCAACTGCGGATAGTTGAATTTGAAATGAACCGACGATACCGCTGGTTCTTGCAATCTCGTTAACTAATTGGACAACTGGGTCTAATGAGGATGACCGCCGAAATATTACTCTCCCTATATCCTGTGAGTAAATTATACCTTTATCACCCGCCGCCGTGGCGGATGCCTCTATGAACCTTAAATTCTTAGAACTGGTGATGGTGCATTCGTCTCCAAACGTCGCAGTCCCATTGCATATAAAATTTCCCGTCATGGTGGCATCCGTTATGGATATATTTGGGGCATTTAGCGTGTTGGTTGTAGTGTCATAATATAATTTTTGAAAATCATCTGCGATATCCCTACTCCCGCTACTTGCATTTATGTGATATAATACAAGCGGATATTGCTCCCCTGATAGCACGGGACTCAGGTTGTTCACATACAGGCGACCTTCCAAAAATGTGTCTCGACCCACTGCCAAATCATGTACAATATCCACATAAATAGTCTTCAATTTATTGCTCGACGGATTAAACGTAAAAGCATTGGAAACACTATCGACGGCTAGGTCATCCGTATTGTCATCAAAAAACACGACTTTATGATCCACATCATCCGAACGAGTCACGGGGGTGATTTGTAAATCTGGTATAGTTGCGGAGATATTTGGGACATGGAGCGTGTCCGTGGAAGTGTCATAATAAAAATTCGTAAAATCATATGTAACAGACCGATTGCCATCCCCGCTTGTAATGTCCCACAATAAAACCGCATAGGATGTATTGGCCACGACGGGGTCAAGGGCATCCACGTGCAAACTACTACCCAGAAATGTCCCCGACTCGACGGTCAGACTGCTTTCTAAAGTTGCGTCGCCTGCTATTTCAACATCTGTGGCGATTCTTGTTTCGCCTACTGCTATTCGCATCCATTCCGTGACACCGCTTAAAAAATAAAACCCTTCTATCTCTGTCGTGTCCCGTATTTGGAAAACAAAACCATCTTCTATAAAAAACTTAACTTGAGATTCTGCATCTGCTACAATTTCTGTTGTTATTGTCAATACATCACATATGACTTCACCAGCAACTTTACATTCCTGTAACGTTAAACGGTTGGTGCTTGGGTTATATTGTATATTACTTGGTTGGGAGTCGGTGGCCAGATTATCCGTGTTGTCATCATAAAACACGAGTGGGTACTGCACATTATCCGAACGCGTCACGGGGACGATATTGAAGTCTGTGACGCTTATTTTAGGAGTGTATAAGGTGTCCGTTGTAGTGTCATAATAAAGTTTTGTGTTATCCTGTGATATATCTTTCGTTGTTGAATTCCATAAAACTAAGGGATGTACGCTATTGCTTGCTACGGACGCAAGTGATTGGACGCGAAGGGAATCGATGGAACCCAGCAAAGTAAGGATGCCAGTCAAAGTTATGTCCCCGACTGTCATCGTAGCCGTTATGATGTCTGGACTTTTCAAAGTGCCTGAAGTAGTGTTAAAAACCAGACTGGAGAATTTATAAACCAAGTTATTATAAGGGTCTTTGAATAAAATCTCATATTCGGGAAGTAATGTCACGGGTGCGTCTACAATACCCGTTAGGCGAACCACACCACTCACAATAAGATTGTTTATAGCAACGTTATTTATCGAATAGTTGGTCGCAATTATGTCCGTAAAAGTGCCAGTAGTAGCCGTCACAGAATTAGCATCAATGTCGAGTAAATCAATCTTGATAGACGAGCCAGAAGCGAACCCACGTAAATTTTTACTCATTATAATATACTTATATAATATATATTAAAATGGTATCAACCGAGAAAGCAAGGGTTTATAAAATGGTACTAGATATGGGCAACACAATGAATATACCACCGTCCATATACGAATCGTACCACGGTAGTACTTTGGAATATTGGAGCCGTCAATGGTTTTTAATCCGTCGACAAAATGTACATAAGTGTGTCCTACGCCAACTTATATTTAAGAAGCATAATTTATGCTATTATATGATTATGCACATATCAAAATTTGGAATCAATCAAATTTAACCGTCAACCGTTTTTTTAATTCATCCGCAAGTTCCTCCGCAAGTTCCTCCGCCCTTTCATAGTGGTTTTTGCCATTCTTGTCTTTTACGAGGCTTGTGCCGTCACACTGTGCCAGAATTTCCAAAATGTCATCACCGAACCCCCCGAACCGTTCCCTATACCAATTGATATCACGGGATGTATAGTCGAGGGCATCCCAATTTGTATTATCCCTAGAATCGTCACTAGTCCCAAACATTGCCAAATCATCAACTGACAACGGTGTCCATATTTCGACGCTGTCATCCTCGTTGTCTTCGATAAGTTGATTTTCCATATATATATATCTATAGATTTTTATTTAAGTTTTGTTTTGATTATTTTTCAAGCGGTTGAAAAATAATATAAAAATAATATTACCATATATTATAATGACAGATACCGAAGAACCCCCACAAACACACGAAGAAAATGAAGACACCAACGAACCAGAACCCGAACCCGAATCAATCCAAAAACCCGCAAAGAAAAAAGGCCGTCCTCCATTGACTGACAAACAACGGGAAGCACTTGCCCGAGGGCGTGAAAAGAGCAGGAAAAATATGGCTTTGGCCATGGCTAAATCCAAACTTGAAAGGCTTGAAGGAGAGGCTAAAGAAGCCAAACAGACCAAGAAGAAGCCTAAAAAAAAGGTAGTCGTTGTTGAATCCGACAGCAGTGACAGCAGTGAGGACGAACCCGAAGTCGTGTACGTAAGCAAGAAAAAGAAGAAGAAGGCAAAACCAAAACGGAAACCCAAAAAGGTATATGTTAGCAGTAGTAGCGAGAGCGAGAGCGACAGCGACAGCGACGAACCACCGCCACGAACACCCACGCCACAACCACAACCACGACAACAACCATATCTCCCTACTCTCATATTTAGATGATGAATAAAATATTATGATATATATATAAGATGTATAAGACAATACCAAACAAAAACATATCATACGGAGCCGTGCCGATGGACACAGACCACACCTTATGCAAAAATATCGTCCCCCCATTGGATATAATAGTCAATGGAAGCCTTATTTTAATCATTGGTAGTAGTGGCAGTGGAAAAACTTCGTTGATGACCAACCTTATATCCAAGACAGGAAGCACCAATGGATATAAGCAATCGTTTCGCAAATGTTTCCACAAAATTATTTTAACATCGCCCAGTCTTGCAACCTTAAAGCAAGATGTGTTTAAAATACCGAAATCGCAAAAATATGACGACTTTCATGAGTGCATGGAAGATTTGGACGAGCATTTGGACGCATCCATGGCAGAAGGTGAGCAAGACGGCGAAACCAAATTTAACCTTTTGATATTGGATGATGTAGCCGCCGCCCTACGCCAAAACAGGCATAACGAGACCCTACTTACAAAGACTTTACAGAACAGACGGCATAAAAATTTAACATGTATCATATTAGTCCAATCATACCGCCAACTACCAACACAGATAAGAAACAACGCCAATGTCATTTTTTTGTTTAGACCGAAAACCATGCAAGAACAGGAAGCCATATGCGGGGAACTGTTACCGATACACAAGCGGGATTCTTTGGACTTGTTCAACTTTATTTTTAATGGAAGGTACAACCATCTTATGATAGATCAGACCTTAAAAAAATCGTCGTGCTATCGCTTTTTCAAAAACTTTGAAGAGATTATTTTAGATTAAAATATATAATGATTATATATAATGTCAAAATCCGAACAAGACAAAAAGCCCATCGCCAAAATGACGAAGAAAAAGAAGACCAAAAAAGACAAGAAGAAACAGAAGAAGAAGGATAAATCTAAAATTTCAAACAGTCTAAATTCTAAAATTTCAAACGTTATTAATATTAACATTGGTAAGTCTGGAGGAGGTACGAAGGCAAAAAAATCAAATACCGCCAGAGGGTTTACAGCCCCGACGAGTAGTCTGCGAGGTCAAAGAGGCAGGGGCAATTTAACTTATAAATCCATGCAGGGCGAAATGAACGCCAACGTTATGCAAAACGTTTTTGGTATTCGTTCGACGGCGATGCAACAGGGTCAGGACTTGCGAGACCTTACGGGTAATTTTAATAACCTACGACAAAGGGTGGAGGGATTAGGCACGCAGACTTTAAACAGTCAAAACCAACAACTAACACGAGATGAGACACAACGCCGATTTGTGGAAGAACAACTCAGGGAAAACGCACAACGACAACAAGAAGACTTAGCCAATATACACCAACTTTTTACACAAGAAGTGCAACAAACACGACAGGCACTAACAGAAGGACAGCAAGGACTTCGGGAAGCCTTGGCTCAAGATGCTTTAGACACACGATGGGCAATGACTCAAGGATATAATACCATAGCCGATGATATTTTGGGATTACAAGGAGGACTCGCAGAAGCACAACGACAACAAGAAGAACAACAACAGCAACAACAACAACAACAGCAACAACAGCAACAGCAACAACAACAGCAACAACAACAAAGAGATATAGACATCGCAGAACGACAAAACCAAAGCATCGTACAAGCCGAGGAAACACGAAACGCTTTAGGACTGGTTGCCCAATCTTTGCGGGAAAACGAGGAAAGACAATTGGAACGCATGGCAGAGATGGAGAGGTCAGTGCAAGAGGGACAACGACGTGTGGCGGACGTTGGGGCATCAGTAAACATGGGAATAACACAAAATGACGAAACCCAAAGAGCGTTAGCCATGGCGTTGAAAGGCATTGGGACAATAAGCAAAGAACAAGACGACCAAATGAAACAAGTAGAGGAGACACAACAATCAATGCTAATGTTAAATAAATCCATCACGGGAGTCACGGCGGAACAATATCAACAGGGCGAGAACATACTCGCACTCCAAGGACAGATGAATCAACAGGGCGACCGTTTGAGACTGATGACGGAACGACCCGAAGTCCCGCTCCAGTCTCTTGTGGGTTCCTCCTCCGAGCCAGTGAAGGACAAAGGCGGGGACTCGTCGGTTGACCCTGATGCGGAAAGAGTAGAAAGAGAGACTCAACCAGCGGGAACCTCGATGTCGGTGGGTGGGGAAAAGCCGCCAACCGTCACGGGTGCTTTTGTCACGTCCAAGTCCGGGGACGTGAGACATACCCCAGGAGGCAAACAGGTGAGGGGGACAGGCAAAAAAACTCACGGATTACCCGACACTATACAGGCAGAGGTGGAGGCGTTTATAGCCAAAAGTTACGTCGCGGGTTCGGCGAAAGATTCTAAAATATGGGAGCCTGTGTATAAAAAAAATAAGGAATGGGTCGACGAAATAAAAATAATGGCACAAAAGACAGGCATGACGGCGGAATCTATTACAAAAAAAATAACAACCCACGGGTCCGGTAAATCAAAAATTAAGTTTTTTACACCTGCCAAAAAATTATATAAGACAAAAACAAAAACAAAAACCGTAAAAAAACAAAGATAAAAATAAAAAGTAATTCTAATATATAATGTATAAATTGTCCATTGTAGACACCGAGGGCGAGATAATATTTAACCGCATCTTCTGTTATCAAAAAGATATAATAGAATTCACGAAAGGCAAGATAACTTATAACGATTTCAAACCACGAACGAATGGGAAGAAATATAGGACTTACAAGGATTTTTTTATCATCCATAAGATATAATGGAATTTAGTGAGATATCACAATACTCCATACAGGGGGCAGGCAGTGCTTTTTTAATGGTCTTGGCGTACAAGGTATACCGCATGCGGATAGCATCAACGTCGTCATGTTGTGACGAGCATATCCAATTGAGGACGGTAAGCCGTGGCGATTCTAGCCATGATTTGGAAATCCCCCAAACGCAGACCATCGAACGACGGGCGGAAGATATAGTATAAAAATCTTTAGTAATTATACAATATCATGAATCCAATGGACGAACGTGAACCGCTGTTGCAACCCTTGAAAGAAGATAAATACGTTTTCACGGCAGGACTACAAGAATATGACGACATCTACCAACTTTATAAAAAACAACAGTCGTGCTTTTGGACACCTCCCGAGGTTGATTTTGGTGATGATGCCAAAGCATTTGAGGCGATGAGCGAAGGGGAACAGCGGTTTATATCGTACGTGGTGGCGTTCTTTGCGGGCAGTGATTTAATCGTGAATGAAAATATAAGCACCCGTTTTTGTGAAGACATTGAAGTCCCGATAATCCTTACATGTTACCATTGGCAAATGGCGATGGAAGACATTCATAGCGAGACTTATTCAATTTTGCTACAAACCATAATCCCGAAAAAAGAAGAACAACGCAGACTTATGCACGCCATAAGCGAGATTGACACGATAAAGCAAAAAGCCGATTTTTGTTTTAAATATATGCACTGCGATTGTCAGTTTAAATATAGACTTATTGCTTTTGCCATATGCGAAGGTGTTTTCTTTTCGTCATCTTTTGCTGCGATCTTCTGGCTTAAATCAAAAGGCGGGCGTATGTCAGGCTTAATTACATCTAATGAATTTATTTCACGAGACGAGGGAATGCATTGCGAGATGGCGGTATTGTTGTACAAGAAATTAAAACACCCTTTGTCACAAAAAGAAATCCATGCCATGTACCGACGAGGGTGCCAGATAGAAAAGGCGTTTATCTGCGATGCCGTGCCAGTTTCATTGATGGGGATGAACAGTGCGTCCATGTGCGAGTATATAGAATTTGTGTGCGACTTTTGGTTGGTTCAACTTGGGTATGACAAATTGTACGGCACACCCAATCCTTACCCTTTCATGGAGTCTATAAGCCTAGAATCAAAAACCAACTTTTTTGAAAAGCGTGTCACCTCCTACAGTCTTGCAGAAAAAGACCACACGTTCAACTGTGACGATGACGACTTTTAATAAAAATATATCCTAAATATAATGTTTACAATTAAATGTAAATTTAAATTGAAAATCAAAAGTAAAACATCTAAAATAAAAAAATTGTGGAAGTATATATATACCAATGCAACAACCAGTCAACGGAGAGAACCAACAAAACAAACTAGTCGCCGTCGCAGTCGCTCCTCGCCCTATTGACCCACGTGCGTCATACGATGGACAGCAGTTTTTAGCCGACCGAAAAATAGACCTTGAATATGTAAAACGACATGTCACCGACCCCGTAGTGTTACGCACTGGCGACGGACTTGTGACACAAACAAGACCCATTATAACGAATAGTAACCCATTTTTTCAACCCACAATGCCGTATAGTTTGACCCATCCAAACTTCCATAATCACGCCGAACCTTTTTAAATAAATATATAGACTAATAATAAAATGCCGACTCATAGTTTGAACGACACCCACCTTGGCAGTATAAACATTTATTTAGACTCAGTCAAAGCCAATGTTAAACACAACGGGACTGAGAATAGCAACTGCAGTTTTTTCCTCGAGAATGTCATACAAGCCCCGCCAGATACTCATATCTTGGTAGGGCTAACGGCATGTCAAATACCCGTGTCATTCTATAACGTTACCAGCAGTAACAACAACTTAAAAATCAGTGGAAGCATAAATGGCACAACCACAATACTTTTACCGCCTAAAAATTATAATACGGAAACGCTGGTAAAGGCTGTCAATACCGCCTTATTATTGGACGGCAACGATATTCAAATGTCATTTGATACCAGTGCGTATAAGTTTGTGTTTAGTAGTTTGACGCAAACTTTACAAATACAAGAAACAAAACTAAACAAAGAATTGGGACTTCCCCAAACGTCAATACCCACCCCCGCAGGATTTTCATTTACATGTCCTAAAATGTGCAATTTATCTGGCACACAATCCATATATGTAATGCTTAATAATTTATCTATAGAGTCCCTCGACAGTCGTGCGGGTGGTGACCTTAACGGCGTTCTAAGTAAGGTGGACGTGTGCTGTAGTTTTGGGGAATATATAGAATTCCAACAAACTGAAAATCAATTTTTCATGATACAAGATCGCCATATATCCCACTTTAATGTATCGCTAACAGACGACGACATAAACCCGCTTGACATGAACGGCATCGACTGGTCGATATCAATCACATGTCATTTTAGTAAAAAGCGTTTACCGACAATAGTTTTGGATAATTTACTTGACGAAGAACACACTACAGATAAGCCAGAAGAACCCGAAAATGTAAAAGCAAAAAAGAAAAAATAAATTTATATAGTTATTTATATATAATGGGAGTTTTTAAAACATTTGGAAAAAAAGCATCATCCGCTTATCACTTTGGTAAAAAAGCGGGACATTCTGTTTACATGGGAGCCAAACGGGCATCCCATCACGCCGCAAAACTGGGAAGACCCATTTCTGATTTGGCGACGGTTGGTGCTACAGTGGCTTCCTCCGTAGGACTTCCAGAACTCGCCGTCCCTCTAATTGGTGTTGCAAAAGGTGCGTCCCGCATTTCACATTATGGCGACACTGTTCACAGGGGAATCACTGATATCGAGGATGGCGTGAAAGGACTGCAACGTGCAGGTAAAAAGCATTCTAAACAAACACCTTTTGAACAACCAGCCCAACCCGCATCACAATCCACCAACATTGTACGATTCGAATCATCCCCAGCACCAGCACACACAACCAGTCATGGTCACAGGCGTTAAACATTTAAAATTTTTTATATAGTAATACATATATACAATGCACAGCAAACTCGACATCAAAGATTACGTCACCCTTTTTTTAGAAGAAGCCGATGTAAATGCATTGGACGGGAAATATACGTGGAATATTCCGAGCGGTTATTATACAAATCAACGGTCGCAGATATGCACCGTTGCAATCGTCGCAGGTAGCATAACGCCCGTATCTATTGCGGCGGGATTATTGGTAGATTATGGCAATGGGGGTTTAAATACTTATAATAAAAACCAACGTTATATCATAGGTCATGGTCAGTTGACAAGCGATGTCAATAATGCCTTTTACATATACGGCGGTATCGATTTGCTAACCACTGCCAGACCAGATAAAATATCGTTGAATTTTCTACGGGAGACCGACCAACTTGAAGGTATTATTTTGGCTGGAGGTATTACACTTGAATTTTCCTATTATAACGAAGCAGAAACCACCGCCAACTATCATAATCAGTTTACGGCCACCTTAAAATAAAATTAATATAGAAATATATATAATGAATGTTCCGACAAATACAACCTTATATAACAAAGTAAAGGAGGATGCGAAGAAACGTTTTAAACGTTACCCGTCCCTTTATGCCTCGTCGTGGATTGTTAAAGAGTACAAGGAAAGAGGCGGGAAATATTACGGGTCTAAATCAAAGACGGGTGGGACTACCCAATGGTATTTAGAACAATGGATAATGGTTTTGCCTTTTGTGAAAAGTGGCAAGGTCGTCTCGTGTGGGTCACAAACCAGCGACACCAAGGCGTGCCGTCCTTTGAAACGCATCAATAAATCAACCCCGACGACGATAGGTGAATTGATGAAAAAACATAACAAGTCCGATATATTGGCAATGGCGAGAAAAAAAAATAAGAATATGTCTAAGCGTGTGAATTGGGATAAATTGGAATTTTACTAATTATATATAAAAAATCTTATAGAGTTATATATAACAATGAGTGAAATTGCAAGCGAGCGACTAAACTATTTGAGCAAAAAGCAACGGGCGGTTTCCTCCCGACAACAGAGGCAAATCATCCCATGTAGCAATGGCGTGACTTTTTCATGTGGACAAACCGCAAGAATCGACATAGGCGGAAACCAAATGGCTTCCTACCTAGACTTCCAAAATTCATATCTGAAACTGACTATAAACAATGGCGATAGTTCGGCAATCCTTCTGGAAAGTGCTTATGCTCTCTTGGATAAATTAGAGATTATGGCTGATGGGGCCACAATCAGTAGTATTTCGAACTACGGAGCGGTCGTTCATTCGTATCTTGACTCCGAAGTTGGGAGCAATTGGAAGGACAATTTTGGACGTGGGCTTGCTGGTACCTCTTTCAATTATGACGAGATGGTAAAAATTACGGCGGGCGGAAAGGCCACCTATTGTCTACCGTTAGTTCTGTGTCCGTTGTTTTGCAATAAATACATCCCTTGTATGGGGCGGTCGACTCTGTCTATTCGTATTACTTTTGCAAGTGCCGCAAAAGGGACTGTTGGGGGTGCGACCGATAGCGAAATTGTTATGAACCCAGTTGAATTCATTGGGTCGTTCGTTAAACTGAGTGCAGAGGCTAACGCCCTTGTGATTGCCAATACTGGGGGAAGATTTGAAATAATCACATCAGACATCCGATGTTCCGAACATAACGTCGCCTCAGGCGACAATGTTCTGGCGAAAAACTTAGGATTCTCGTTCAGTTCTCTCGACAGGGTGTGTTTTGGATTTTACCCCACATTGACTACCGCCGCCACTGTTTCCGTGGGAAACCGTGCGTCTGGTGATGTCGCAGAATTTGCAATCTCTATAAATGGTTCCGAGCATCCTGCGAAAAGGATTCAAGTTGGGGCGGATATGTCCGAAACCTTTGCCGAGATTGGTGTCGCCAGTCGTTCCCTCGCTGATTTTAATCATCAGTCTAGTCTCAATCCTTACTTTATCGATACTACGAGTTCAGTCAACACATATACCGCCCGATTTTTGATGGCTAACCCATCTGGAGGGCCAGAGACCACCGATGGTGAAGACTATGACGCTAATACAGGCAAGGCAATGTATATGCTAGATACTGAAAGCATGCGACCGCATTCTGACCCTGAAAGTCTCTATAGTGGCGTTTCTACCTTAGGCAGTGTCGTGCAGTTGGTTGGGACTCTGAATTCCGCCACCGTTGCGTCTACCTTGCTCGTACATGCTCAATATACCCTGGCTATGACACTCGATTTGAACGGGTCACAGACGTGGGTCGTGTCCATCTAAAT
>Ga0196887_1000982_pt1 | contig 12780 bp, 15 predicted proteins | sample VirMetDEL_Mar_31_FD_169094 | JGI IMG/M metagenome (GOLD analysis project Ga0196887, IMG submission 169094) | Aqueous microbial communities from the Delaware River and Bay under freshwater to marine salinity gradient to study organic matter... | ecosystem: Environmental > Aquatic > Marine >... | reverse complement strand
AGGAGGTTCAAATATTGATGACTTAAGTGTTTCGGATGTAAAAACAATGTTATTAATTGATAATGTAGACAATACTTCAGACTTAAACAAACCAGTTTCAACTGCTCAACAAACAGAAATAGATACAAAGCAAGATACTTTAGTAAGTGGAACAAATATTAAAACTATAAACGGAAGTACGGTTTTAGGAAGTGGAGATTTAGTTATTGATACTTCGGATGCTTGGGGAGATATTACTGGTACTTTGTCAGACCAAACAGATTTAAATACTGCTTTAGATAATACAACTTTAATTGCTACTTTAACGGTTGGAACTGATAGAACTCTAATTTTAACAGATAGAGATAAGAATATAGAAAACGACAATAGTATTACTATAACCGTTCCTCTTAATTCAAGTGTGGCTTTTCCTATTGGTACTCAGATATTCTTTACCAAGAAGTTTGAAACTTTGACAATTGCTGGAGCAGTTGGAGTAACTATTAATAGTGTAGATAGTTTGTTAGAATTAGGGCGTTTAAATTGTGGTGCTTCATTATTGAAGGTCGATACTGATGAATGGAATTTAATTGGAGAATTAGTATGATTTATAGAATGGGTACATACGCACAGAGAAATTTAGTAAGCTCTGAATACGCTTTGCATTTTGACGCTACATATAAAGATGTGGTTGCATTACCTAATAGCTTTGTTACCGGAGCAAGAACAATATCAACGTGGGTTAAGCCTGATGTTACAACTTTTAACGGTCAAGCAAGGCAGTTTTTTATGGCTCAATATACAACTTCAGGAAAAAGAACAATGTATGCAGAGTTTCGAGATACTGGAGTTATAAGAGTTTATTTTCCTACTTCTACGACTGGAAATTCAGCCGTAAATATAGAGAGCGATGCTGGTGTTTATTTTAATGCAAATCAATGGTATTACATTACAATGGTAAGTGATTCATCTTCTGGTGGTTTGTTGTATATTGATGGAGTTTTACAGACTGCAACAGTTCCTTCAGCAACTTTTGGTTTTACAAGGTCAGGTTCTCCTTTTAATTGGGGGGGATGGTCTTATATATATTCTGGTTTAAATAATTCAGATGCAACATTAAAAGAATTAGCCATTTGGAATACTGCAAGAACACAATCGGAAATAGTTGCCGATATGACAAGAACTTTTAATGGTGGTGAAACTGGATTAAAAGCATACTTTCCAACAAGCGAAGGAAGTGGAAATACCATACAAGATATAAATTCTGTTTATACTGGTACTCTATCAACTATAAGTACAGTACCAAACTATATTGATAACTTTATGTGGGTTACATATTAAAATAAAAAGAAATTATGGCAGAAGTAGTAGCAATAAAATTAAAGGTTGATTCTGGGCAATCAGTTCAAGAGGTGCAAAAGTTGGAGGATGCAATAAGGGATGTGCAGAAAACAACAAACTCAAGTAATGTTGAGGAAAAGTTTAATGCTCTTAATATGTCAATTGAGCAAGGTGCTGGGAGTGTTGAGGATTTAAGGAAAGCAATTAAATCTTATCAAACTATTGCGTTATCTGCTGGTAGAACTTCTCCAATAGGTAAAGAAGCATTAAATCGTTCAGCTCAATTAAAGGATAAACTAACAGATTTAGATAATGAGGTAAAAAGATTATCTCAAGATGGTAAAAACTTACAAGGAGCATTGCAAATTGGTGGAGGTGTTGTTGCAGGTTATCAAGCGTTTACCAGTTTAACTGCTTTGCTTGGAGTAGAGAATGAGGAGTTGATGAAAACAATGGTTAAGCTACAAGCATCTATGTCTTTGCTTCAAGCCATTGAACAAATCAGATTAGCAACTGAAAAGGAATCTTTAGCAACAATGTTTATTAGTAATGTGAGAACAAAGGTTGCAATAGGATTAAAAAAGGCTTATGCTTTCGCAGTTGGAGGAGGTACAAAAGCAATGAAGCTTTTTAGAGGTGCATTAATTTCAACTGGATTGGGAGCATTAGTTGTTTTACTTGGAACTATCATTGCTAAATGGGATGACTGGAAGGATTCAGTAATTTCATTCATAAAGGGTGCTTTTTCTCCATTAATTGACGCATTGCAATATCTTGGAATTATAGAATCGGATTTAGAAAAAGAAAGAAGGACTAATCACGAAAACGAAATGCAAAGGATTCAGGAAAGAAGGGACGCTCTTGGTTCGGTAAGAGATAAAGCAGAACAAGATTTAAAAAATGAAATAGCAATAGCAAACGCAAGAGGAGAAAATACAGATAAATCACAAAAGAAATTATTAAAACTTACAAGGGATAACGCACAAAAAAGAATTGACGATAATAATGCTTTGATTGAAGAAATTGAAAGTGGAAATAGAGTAGCAACAAAAGAGGAGTATAAAAATGCACAAGATTCAATAATTGCAGACAGAAAGTTAAGAGAAGGAGCAGAGCAAGATTTAAAAGTGTTTGACGCAACTAAGTCAAAAGAAAGAAGGGATAGAGGAAGAAAGGCTGATGAGGAGGAGCTTGATAGGTTAAGGGAACAGATGCAAAAGGAGATTGATTTGCAAACTGAATTGGAGGATGCAATTATACAAGGGATAGAGGATGAGGATGCAAGGAAACTTGCTCAAATGCAAATCCAACACGAGAGGGAAATTACTGCAATCCAAGATAAGTATGGATTTGATACAGAACTTGAAGCACAATTATTAAGGAATCAAGCAGAGGCGTTAAATGAGGTTAAAAGGGAGATTGCTCAAAAGGAATTTGATGAGGAAAAGGATTTACTTGATTTTGCAGATGCAGAGGATGATAAAAGACAGAAAGCAAATGTTGATAAATCACTTGCTAATCAAGATAAGGAATTAAAAGGATACGAGGCAACAGAGAAAGCAAAACAACAATTAAGGCTTGATGGACTTGATGCAACTGCTGGAGTAATAAGTGGACTTGCAACATTATTTGATAAGAATGAGAAAGTACAAAAGGCAAGTGCATTGGCACAGATAGGGATTGATACGGCGAAAGCTATTTCATCTTTGGTTGCAAATTCAGAGGGAAATCCATTGAATCTTGTAACGGGTGGAGTTGCTGGAATTGTTCAATTTGCAAGTGGAATGGGAAGGATATTAGCAAATATTGGACAAGCAAAGAAATTACTTCAAGGGGGTTCTGGAGTATCAGTACCAAGTACATCAAGAGCAAGTACAACAGTATCAAGAACTGAAACGAATGCAAGTAATACGAATACTGGAAACACAGATTTTCAAAATAATGGAGCTGGGAAAGTGTTTTTAGTTACGTCAGAATTACAAGCAATGCAATCAAGAGATAGAGAAGTACAAAGAGTTGCGACAATTTAGCTACAAATTAAATAATTAATAAGTCTTATAGATATGTTACCAATTTACAAAATGATACTTACTGAAGAAACTGAGGGAATGGATTACATATCGCTTGTAAGCGAACCAGCTCATTATAAGCAATTCGAGTATTTCAATGGTAAAACTGAGAAAGTTAAGTATCACTTTAACGAAGAGAAAAGGGTTGTAACTGGAGTTGCTATTGCAGTTGATTTGCCTATTTACAGAAGAGATGAGCAACTTGGAGAACATTACGTTGTATTCTCAAAAAAAGATACATACGAGATTGCTCAGAAGATGTTTAAAGGAGGTTATCTTAATAACGTAAATGAGATGCACGATTCAAATAAGAAAGTTGAAGATATGTATTTATTCGAGTCTTATTTTGTAGATAGTACAAGAGGTATAAAAGCACCAAGCAAATTCGATTCTCAGAACTTAAAAGATGGTTCTTGGATTGTTTCATATAAGGTAGATAATGAAAAGGCTTGGAATGATATTAAAAAAGGTAAGCACGTTGGCTTCTCTATTGAGGGCTGGTTTGATAAAAAAATAATAAAAACAAAACAAACACAAATGAAGAAAGAAAGTAAATCTTTATTTTCACTTGTATTCGGAAAAGAAAAATTTGAAACTGCAACAACTGTTGAAGGAGTAGAAGTTGCTTGGACTGGTACATTGGAAGTAGGAACAGAATTGAGAGTTGTAACTGAAGAAGGAGAAATCCTTGCTCCAGAGGGAATGCACTCAATAGAAATGGAAGAAGCTACAATGATGTTAACTGTAGATGGTAACGGAATTGTAACTGCTATTGAAGAAATGCCAATTGAAGAAGTACCAGCTGAAGAAGTACCTGAAGCAGTATCTCCAGAAGCAGTAGCTGAAGTGATTGAAGAATTACAAGCTACATTCTCAAAAGAAATTGAAACTCTAAAAGCTACAAACGAAGTATTCGCAAAACAAATTGAAACTTTAGTTGGAGAATTAGACAAAGAAAATAAAAGAAAGTTTAACACAACTTCAAAGTCAAAAAAGACTTGGAGAGAATTTACAAAATAAGATGAAAAATATTAAAGACAGAATAAAAGACAAATTTGCTTACGATGTGAGTGATTTACCAGCATACGTTGATGCACAAAGTAGTGACATATATGCAGATTTATTGTATGGAGCTGGATTAACTTCAAGAATAAACGTACTTGAAAACGTAAAAGGAAGCCAAACAATTAAATTGTTGAACTCAAATATGGCTCTTCAATCAGGAGATGCTTGTTCTACAACTGAAAATGGAACTATTGTATTTGATGGAAAAGATATTGCTACTAAAAGATTAATGGTAAACACTTCATTGTGTAACGATTCTTTAGAAGATACTTGGGCTCAATTATTATTATCTATCGGAGCAAACAGACAAGATAGAGATTTACCTTTGCAAGATGTTTTAACTGCTTATATCGTTAAGCAAACAAAAGCAAAGAATCAAGATTTAATGTTCAAAGGAGATACTACTTCTGCAACTCCAGATTTGGCTCACTATGATGGATTCATCAAACTTTGGGAGGCTGCCGGTTCTGGTGTTGTTGAAGTAACAACTACTGAAACTGCTATTGATGCAACAAACGGATATGATTTAGCTAAAAAAGTTTATGACGCTATTCCATCTGTATTGTTTGATAATGGTGCAAATGTTGAAATCATTACTGGTAGAGCAGAAGCAAACGCTATTCTTTCTCAGATTTACAATGACAAAGATTACGCTTCTACAATTGCAGTAACTGAAGAGGGTTCTGAAATGAGTTTTGTACTTCCAACAACAAATATCGTTGTTAGAACTTACCCACAACTTAACGGTTTAGGTAAGATGTTTGCAGTACCTTATGACTATTGTTTCTTTGGAACAGACCTTGAGAGCGATTTAGATGGGCTTACGGTTAAATACCTTGAAGAATCTGAAAAAATCAGAGTAAGAAACTTATTCAGAAGTGGAGTACAATTTGTTTACGGAGAATATTTCGTAAGATTGACTTTATCTTAATATTAATTATAAAATAATAAACTATGAGTTGTGAATTATCAGCTGGGTTTACTAAAACGGCTTGTGCTTCCTTTGGAGGTACAAAGTCTGTTGTAGTGTATAACACAGAAAATATAGCTACCTACACAGTAGGAACTGCTTCGCCAGATTTAAATGTTGTGACTGCTTTGTCTTTAACTGCTCCAGCAGTTGGATACAGAATTAGTCCAGATATGGCTTCGATTGATTTCACAGAAACTCCTACACGTTCAAGAGAAAACAATTCAATCTTTTTCGCTTCTACTTGTGCTATTACGTTGAAAGACGATAGCCAAGCTACAAGAGATTTAGTAGATGCTATCTCAAAAGGATTTATTTCTGTTATTCAAGAAAAGGAAAATGGAAATAACCTTGTTTATGGAGGTGTTAACGGAATGACTGTAGAAACATCTGCTTTTACTACTGGAATGAACTACGAAGACCTTAATGGTGTTGTAATTAATTTAGTAGGAAAAGAAACATCTATTGCACCAAGCGTAGATGATACTATTATAGCTGGAATCTTATAATGAAGATTGCTAAAAAATATATCGGAATGAAAACTTACTCTAAAACTATGGGTAAGTTCATTTCCGTTTGTGAGAAGAATATTGAAATATTAAAAAAGGATAAAAGTTATGTTATTACTAAAGCGAAACGAAACAAACACGATAGCAGTATCGTTGAAGCAGATAGTAACGATAGCGAATCCTAATTTTTTATTTTCATTTTTCCATCAACAAAAAAGAGAATATTTTAACTTCTATTTGACTGCACAAAGTAGCACAAATAGGTTTGATTTATTTTTGTTAACTTTACCTACGGATGTGGATTTGCCAAAAGGCAATTTTATCTTTTCAATCTATGAAAGCGAAGATGAAACTACTACAACTGATGGTAAAACTATGCTTATAAAAGGAAAGGCAGAAGTTGTAACCGATTTTCCAGATGGAGAATATTACACTATAAACACTATTAACACTATTAACTATGTCTAAATTGAAAAGTGGCTTTATTGATAAAAGCATTTCAATACCTAATCCAACAGAAAGCGACAATATAAAAGAAAATATTATTAATTGGGGGTTAGATAATTACTATCCTTATTTCTTAAATTTCCTTTATCAATCAAGTGCTATTCAAAGTGGAATAATTAACTCTAAAGTACATTACACTACTTCTGGAGGATTGGATTACGAGGGAATAGACAAAGAAAAATTTGATGCTTTCTTTAAAAACGGAAATTCAGATTACAACCTTGACGAAATTGCAGAGCAAATGTCTAAGGATTTGGAACTTTCAAATATGTTTTGCTTGAAAGGGGTTTGGAGTTTAGATAAATCTAAGTGCGATAAATTAGAAGTAATTGACTTCGAGAAAGTACGTTACAGATTAGATGACGATATGATTGCAGTTTGCAATGATTGGAGTGATACGGACGACAATCCTTTAAAAATAATTTGCCCTTTTAACCCAAGCGATAGAAAGCAAAGAGAATTTTATTTAATCTATCAAGAAAAAGGAAAGCAATCTATTTACAACAGAACGAATACAAACAAGCAAATGAGAGGTTTGTCTAATTCGTCTGTTACTCAGATAAACAAATCTACTTATCCTCAACCACCTTATGCTGGTGGACTTACTTCTATTCTTACTGATGTTAAGATAAACAAGTACCAACTTAATGAGATAAGCAATGGATTCTCTACTGGAACAATTATCAATCTTAACAATGGTATTCCAACAGATGACAAGGAGAAAAGAGCGATAGAGAAAGAGATTCAGGAAAACGCTTCTGGAGAAGAAAATGCTGGAGGTACAATGATACTTTACTCAAATGGAAAAGACAATAGTGCCGAAGTAATTTCATTAAGTGGAAACGATTTAAAAGATAGATACCTTGCACTTAGCCAAGATAACCGAAACAATATAATACTTGCTCATTCTGTTACTACTCCAATATTATTTGGAATTAAAACAGAGGGTTCACTTGGTAACGCAACTGAACTTGAAATTGGTTACAAGATAATGAAAGCCAATTATTTTAAGTACAAACAAAGAGCAATCTTACAAGCACTTAACCACATTGCAAAATATGGAAACGGTTTACAAGGAGAGATAACTTTCAATGATGTAGAACTTGACTTTTTACAACCAAAAGTTGAAGAAACTCCAGCAGTATTTTCAGAAGAAAAAAAAGAAGAATCAATAAACGTAGTTGAGTTGTTTGAAATGTCAGGTAGAGAAAGACCGATAAACTGCTTAATGTCTAAAAGTTTACCAGCTGAATTTGATGCAGACGAAGAAAGAGAAAAGTTTTTAAATGACTTTAAAAAAGAAAGTTTTGCTCAGTTATCAGCAGTAGAAAATCAAGTTTTGGCAATGCTTGGAGATGGGAACGATTACAACTCTATACGAAAGGCTTTAAGTATAAATGGCTTTAAACTTACAAGAATTTTTAAAAGGTTTCAGAATTTAGAGTTAATTGATAGTAAAGCAAAAGTAACTAACAAAGGATTGATTGAGGTTGCAAGGCAAGATGTTACAAAGATTGAAATATTTTACTCTTATGATAAGAACCCAGCAGTAGATGGTAGTGTGTTAATACCTACTTCGAGAGATTTTTGCAGAGCGTTGGTTGGCTTTTCAGCTTCAAGAGTTTGGAGTAGAGAGGATATAAACGGAATCAGTAACAGACTGGGTTACAACGCTTTCGCTTATCGTGGTGGATGGTATCACAATCCTAAAACGGATAGAAATACTCCTTATTGTAGGCATATCTGGAAACAAGAAATATTTTTTACATAATGAATTACTTAGTAGACATAGCAACATTAAAGCATTATTCTTATATTGATGCTGATGTAAATGACGAAACTCTTAATGTTACTCTAAAGAGGGTGCAAGATATTTATTTAGAACCAGCTTTGGGAAGCCTTCAATATAGAAGGTTATTGCAAGGTGTGGAAAATTCAAATTTAACTGCATTGGAGGACGCTTTAATGGTTTACGTTTTGGACTTTGTTTATGTTGGATGTGAGTTAAAAGCATCTAACCATAACAACTGGAAAATAAGAAACAAAAGTGTAGGAGTTGCGAATGATGAAAATGCAAGGGCAAATTCTATTGCAGATTATAACAACTATGTTGACGAGTTAAGAAAGGATTTGTCATTTTATAAAAATAGAATGATAGGTTATTTAATTGACAATAAAGAATCTTATCCTCTTTATAAATGCACCAACAAAAAAGAAGATATTAATCCAGAAAAGCAAGGAACAAATTACTCAAGAAAAATCTCATTTTTATAATATGAAGCCACAAAAGAAAACAATTAATAAAGTAAGATTAGAAGCAATTAGAGTAAAGAAAGCCAATGAAAGCAACAATAAATAAAATAGACCAAGAACTTAGGTTACTTGCTGATGCACATTTGCAAATTAACTCTTATTTCTATGGTAGATTTTTAGACACATACGAAAGTAATAAGGTTAACCATTGCTCACTATTAGCAAATATTACTGATGTTTCAATAGATAGACACTTCGTTAATATGCAACTTTCTTTGATGGTTTGTGATAAGATTGACGATGGTAAGGATTTAGATAAAAATGTTGACTCAATGACTTTGCAAGTTGCAAATGATTTAATAAAGGTTATTACTACTTCTGCACGATGGCAGAAATACGGTATTGTTTCTGATTTAACTTCTTTACAAGGATTTACAGAAAAAGGTGGTTCAGTATTAAACGGATGGATGTTTAAATTGAATTTTAAAGTTAAAAATGAAAATGGGTATTGTGATTTACCAATAGAAAATTATATTTATGAATAGCATTAGCAAAGAATTAAGCAAATTATCAACTGGAATGGTTTTAACGAAAACCAAAGTAAGTACAGATAAAAGGCAAGGAGTAATTGAAGAAATTAATATTTTTCCTTTAAGGCAACAGTTTCAAATTAAATACAGAGTTGAAAGAATGGATGCTTCGGGAAATCCTTTTACTGATGTGCTTTACAAAAGTAAGGTTATGAATTTTAAAGACGAAGGAGAAAAAGGAACAATTACATATATTGAAACTACAGATAAAAATGGAATGTTAAATAGCAACCCTGATTGGACAACTTATGTAATGACGGAGGCAGAAAATTTATACGTTACAAATTGGAACGCTCAAATCGGTAACTCTATTTTAGGTTCGGCTATTGCTCACATTGAACTCCTAGAATCCATCTAAAATGATATTAGAATTTTTGAAGACTAATTGGGACAATGTTATACTTGCTTTAGGTGGTGTTGGTGCTTATTTCGGAGGTTTAAAGATGAAAAGCATTAACGAGAAACAAGCAGATACTGACGCTTTAGGCTCTATGCAGAATGCTTATAACGAATTTGTAGTTGACCAAAAAGAGAGATATACAGAACTTAAATTTGAACTAAATTATGTTCGTGAAGAGTTAAAACTTGTAAAAGAAGAGAGCAGAAATTTAAAAGAAGAGGTAAAAGGTTGGAAGGCAAAATACAATTCTTTAAAAAAGCAATTCGATACATATAAAAAAAATCACTAAATGCAATTAACTGCTAATTTTAATTTAAGAGAATTTGAATGTAATGATGGAACGACTGTTCCTAAAAAGTATATTGATAACGTAAAAGAATTAGCACATAATTTACAAGTATTGAGAGATGAAATTAAGCAACCTATTCACATCAATTCTGCTTATAGACATCCAGCTTATAACAATAAAATTGGAGGAGCTAAACATAGTCAGCATTTAACTGCTTCAGCAAGTGATATTGTTGTTCGTGATATGACACCAAAGAAATTAGCCAGAACTATCTTAAAACTCATTAAACAAGGCAAAATGACTGAGGGAGGGGTTGGTTTGTACAATGGATTTGTCCATTACGATATTAGAGGGAAAAAAGCAATGTGGGATAATTCAAGTTTGTTTAATTTTTAGCACAAAAAAAGGAGCTGAATTAACAACTCCTTTTCCTTGTATTAAACCAAAACCAATAAAGTAAAATCAACAAATCCTTTATTGAATTACAAATATAATAAACTTTATGAAATATCTTTGTTTAATCTTAATTTTATTTTCTTGCAGTCCAATTAAAAGACATCAAAGAATTGTTAGAAAATATCCGTTTGTTCATACGGTTGATTCAGTTAAGTTAATTGACACAATAAGACTAACCACAAATAAAGTTATTTCAGACACCGTAATACACGAATCTTTGTTATTTGATACTATCATACTAACAAAGGATAATCTTTCAGTACGAGTGCTTAAAATAAGGGATTCGGTGTATATCAATGGACAATGTGATACAATATTTATTGATAAGATAATAGAGCGAACTATCCCAGTTAAGTATTACGAAACAAAAAATAAGATTAACTTATCCTTACTTATTTGGCTTATAAGTTTAGCTTTATTAATTATATTTTATGTTTTAAATAAGCTAAAATAACTCAGTAATTGGAAGTAAAATACCTTTTGAAGTATTACTATCTCCTCCAGATTTATCTCTGTTTGTGTTTAGGTATTTTCTGCATCTATTTTTTAAGATTAAAGTTTCAATTAAATGATAAGTATCTCCAAAGCAAAAGCAATAAAAATCTGCTTCACTTGTTGAGATTCCACTTGGTTTGTTTCTGCTTTGATATTCAACAAATACGTTATTAGTTTGCAATGCTTTCAGGTCATACTTTACTTCTATTTTTTTAGAATTAAATATCTCTGCAAGTTGCTCCTCCTTTACTTGACCTATTTTTAAGTCATATTTAAAATTATTATTATACTTCATTTAACCACTAATTTACAACAAAAAAAATAAATAAATAAACCGAAAATAAACCGAATTAAAACCCAATCAAAAGGCATAAGATAAGATAAGAAGAGATAAGAAGAGATAATACTATCTTTTGTGGTTTTAAAAAAAAAGTTTATATTTGTTAAAACTAAACCAATGAAAAGATTAAGATTAAATAATTCAGAAGCAATTCATTTAGGATTTGCAGTTAAGAAGTCAGATGGAGGTAATAGGAATCCAAGATACTATTTGGCAGAAGATGAACTTATAAAACTCAAAAAGTTTAGAGGGGTAAAAGTTGAGGTAAAGAGCAAATCTAAGTCAAACGAATATAAACCAAAGAAAGAATTTGTTTTAAGTGCTTGGAGTAAGCAAGGGCAAATGATGGAGATTGACGAATATTGCAAAGTCTACAATTTACCAAGAAAGGATATTACTTCGTATAAACTTGTTTCACATACTGGAACACCTTTCTATAATATCGTATTTAAAGAAAATGTAATTGAAATTGCAAAGGATGAAATTGATTTAGATTCTATTATTTCAAAGTATATCAACCCAGTTAAGGTTGAAGTTGAAGTTTCAAAAAACTATAATCAATATGACTTTGATGTTTTAACTTATTCGGATGTTCATATTGGAATGGACACAAATAGCAAAGGGAATTCAATGTATGCGACTGAGTGGAATGCTGAGGAGGTAATGAAAGCATCAGATGAAATTGTGAATAAGGTAATACAGAACCAACAAAGTAATATTCTTATTGTGGATGAACTTGGTGATTTGTTGGATGGATTCAACGGAAAGACAACAAGAGGTGGACACGATTTACCACAGAATATGACTAATGAAGAGGTTTTTGATTGTGCTTTAAAATTTAAAATGAATATACTGGATAAATTAATCTATCACTATCAAGAAATTAAATTTAACAATATTTGCAATGACAATCACGCTGGTTCATTTGGATACTTTGTAAACTCTGCTTTTAAAAGTTTAGCAGAGCAAAAATATAAGGATGTAAGTGTAACAAATTACCGTAATTTTATAAGCCATTATTTTGTTAATGATGTTTGTTTCGTTATTACTCACGGAAAGGATGATAGTACATTAAAATTTGGATTCAAACCACATTTAGACACAAAGCAGATTGAAAAGATAGACCAATATTGTAAGCATAACGATATTTACAAGAAGTCTAAGAAGATAATATTTAAAAAAGGAGATTCACATCAAACACTTTTCGATATGGCTGGAAGTGATGACTTTTATTACTACAATTATCCAGCACTTTCTCCATCTTCTCAATGGGTTCAAAACAACTTTAAGAAAGGAAGAAGAGGATTTGTAATAGAATCGTTTATTGGAATTGAGAATACTATTAAACCGATATTTTTGTAATGGATAAACTTACAAAATGTACTGGAGAGGGTTGCACATTGAGATATGAGTGCCACAGATTTACACATATTAATTTTTACGAAAATGAAGAATTTTTTGATGAAGTGCCTTACGATTTTAAACTTGATACTTGTCAATACATTTGGAATGACAAT
>Ga0196887_1000966_pt1 | contig 12864 bp, 12 predicted proteins | sample VirMetDEL_Mar_31_FD_169094 | JGI IMG/M metagenome (GOLD analysis project Ga0196887, IMG submission 169094) | Aqueous microbial communities from the Delaware River and Bay under freshwater to marine salinity gradient to study organic matter... | ecosystem: Environmental > Aquatic > Marine >... | reverse complement strand
CTTAATGTAATGTGCAACTTCTGAGATTGTGACAGCGACAGTTTCCGGGAAGAATTTTACAAATTCATTAATGGCACGAGTTTCGCCAGTTGGTTCATAATCACCAGTCGATTCATTCTTTTTAGTTTTGTCTACAATCTGTTTTTGGATTGCTACTTGGATTTTTTCACCATGAAGATCGGTGAAGCAATTCACAGTCTGAGGAACTTCTTGTTTGGAATCGAAGTCATAAAGATTAAGGATCTTCTCCTCAACATCCATGTCACCGACTTCTTTAGAACATACCAACATACATAGGCTGTTTACTTGGTTGAATCCCGGCAGATTTTTATCTTCACCAGTTTTTTTATCTTTGTAGGTGACATCGCCATTACGGGTAGTCATCCAAATCTGACGAGTGATTTCAGAAGAACCAATCTTCAGACAAAGAGTCAGGTTACGAGCTTCTGATGAAGAAGCTTTACCAATGAAGGCATACTTAATTTCAGCCGGATAGATGTCTGTTTCAAGAACACCACCGCCACCACCTAGAAAATCGTCTTCGACCTTCTCACCTTTGGCGGATTTTTTGTTTGAGAAAATGTTGCTCATGAAGTTTTCCTTATTTTGCATGAGGTTAGTCGTATCGTAATCGTAATCGAAACCAAAAAAGAAGAGTTAATCTTCAGCGTAGTATTCGACCAATCGCTTCAGAACATGACTCACATCGTTGTCGATGTAGAGTTCATCATCATCCCACATTCCCAGAGGAGAGCGGATCCGACCACCGATTGTGGTCTTGTCCGATTCAGTGAGGAAGACGTGTTTGAAGCCAAGTCGTTCTTCCTTTGCCGAGATATTCAGCAGAGGATTCTGGATCTTGGCCTTCTCAATGTCTTTGATCCTCATCTTTTTGACGTAGATCACAGTCGTGAAATAGGCTTCCAATCCCTTCTTGGCCAAGGCCCCTTTGACGGGAACTTGATAACGCATCATCCCTTCTTCTTCATTCAAGAAGGCATCCAAGTGACCCAGCATGATGAAGAAGGCATCCACCTTCGCAGTTGCTGTCATCAGTCGTTTAAAGAACTGACCATAGTCACCCCAAGCCTTCATGGTGTTTGAAGAGTTTAGAACGTATTGCGTTTCGTACATATCCATCATGAATGACACAGTGTCGATCACGACGAAATTGTAGGGGTTCTCGGACCCCATTTGTTCCAGTTGATCCAGATAATCAATGATGTCTTCAGGATCAGTGATCGTCTTTTTCTTGAAAGAGTTTTTGAATGGCAGCGGTTTGCCACTCTCGCAGTTTAAGTACAGAACATCTTTTCTGTCCTTGATTCCCAAGAGAGAAGCAGACTTACCATGACCGCTCTCACCACAGATGAGAACGCTTTTCGGATTTTCATTCATGAGTTTTCCTTTGGTTATATGGTTCGACCGCTGTTAGTTAGTCATTTTTTGAGCAACCGATTTCAGAATAGTCGAGTAGATCTCATCCTTCTTCAGAGGAGCTTCTGACTGGTTGTTCAAGGTGATGACCTTTTTCTCAAGCTCATCATATCCCATTCCTGCATCCTTGAGCATCATAGCATAATTCAATAGGGTGTTATTTCTACCTCCTACTTCCAAATTGTTCAAGAACCAACGTTCCAGATTGTCGAGATTTCCAAGGTCTGCGACTTGTTGAACATATTCGCTGTTTGCCTTGGTTTTCGGAATGAAAGGCAATACATCAATGATCTGGGGACCACGATGTATCAGAATCTGAGAGTCTTCACAAGTTTGCCATTTTTTGGATCTTTGATTAGCTGAAACATCACTTTCAAATGGCAACCACAAAAGGAAAGAGTTCATAAATTCCTTATAGTCGTTCTTTCCCAAGTGAAGATAATAGTTTGTTGGCATAATCAGTCTGAACCGATGCTCATCTTTAGTGTTACGCTTGGTGGTAGCCGTAATGAAAGTATAGTCTTTCAGGAGCTCATGTACGGCTTCTAGAGTGATTCCACCGTCCACATCAACCACCAACATGTTGAACCCTTCTATTACCTTATCTTCAGCTCTGTGACCTCCCTCAAAGCGATGGTTTGCCCAGTGAAGGTTTGGTTGACCCAACAGAATTGGAAGTTTATCCAAAGGCTGTTCTTGATTTTCGTAGTCATAAGCGAAATGATTTGAGAAACTAAAACTTAGTTTATTCAGATCAGTTTCCGCTAGTGTGGAACCAGAGAAGAATTCCACCTGCTGTACCACATTCTTGGTAATGACTACATGGTTTGAGACTCCCCATGCCATCGCTAGATCCATCATTTCCTTTCGAGCAGTATTAGATGAGGGATAGTAGGGTAGATCCTCAACTAAGTCCGCATGAGTAAGATTATCTGCACTAGATGCAATGTATTTCGCCAATCGAACAAAGTTCCGTTCTCTTTTTAGAAGTTTTTGGAATGAGTATCCTGATTCTTCCGCAACTTTGATAGCCTGACGTAGATGCTGAGTCTGGATTTCCGTAGATTCATCAAGGAAAGCATACACCCCAGCGAGTTTCAGGGATTTGAAATACCGATGCGATAGTTCAGCCTTTCGGATTTCCTCATGCTCAGGCATTTGGTTAGCAATCGCTTCACATTGAAGACGATAACTTACCAGTTCTACACCCACTGGTTTTGGTACTGAAAGTTCCAGTGCATGATACTGAGGGTTAGCGAACTTAGTGAGGTATGTCTGCCAACGTTGTAGTGCTTGAGATTGATTTTTAGACACTAGACCATTGTAGACATCTTCTGGATTAATGGTTGAAACAGCACTTTCTTTCTGCCCCATACCAAAAAAACAGCGTCGGGCATAACCCGTTGCCAAGAAGGAGTAAAATTCTTCCTCGATTTTTGAACCATCGAAGAGTTTAGAACTTGTACCAAACATCAGAACATTTGATGGTGTGGCACCAGCAATATCCAAACCTCGTTCATTATCTGGAGTATTTTTTACAAGCTTTGCTTTAATTTTACCTAAGTCATAAAGCTCTAACAGTACGTTAAGAACTTCGTTATTTCCCATCAGGTTAGAACCAATCTCATCCATCTGGAAGTTGATTGATCCAGCCTGTGCGAGTAGAAGTTTATATCGAAGTTGCTTTACAGCAGGACCAGTTCCACTGTCGAATATAAAAGGAGCATGACCTTGTTTTTTAAAGTCAGCTTGCAAAGCTTCAAGTTCTTTTTGTTCATCACCACCTTTGGAAGCAGCAATATCTATAGCTAAATTAAATAAGCTAGTTTCAGCTAGTACCCCAAAGGTGGATTTCATGAAGTTGTCACGGAATCCAGTAAGAACTTCTTCCAGCAGAGAAACAGAGTGACCTTTACCAAAACCTGATGTAGCCAGAGCAATAGAATAGATGTTGATGGGGATAATACCCCGTTCAGGACTGACGATCTTTACCCTCATGGAAGAGGGGATAAGACCTAGAAAATACGCCACTTCAGCCTGAAAGAAGTCACGATTTACTTGACCTGTTCTGTGACAGAGCAGGTCAGTTAAATCGTTCATTGCTTGGTGATGTGGTGTATTTTCTATGATTGAAAGATCATAGAAATTAGCCATCAAAGCATACCTTTTAATTTGTTCTGAAGTGTATCTACATCATTTTTAAATGTTGGAATTCCATTGCGTATCTCATCCTTGATCATCTCGGTATAATTATCATCTGTTGTATACGTTGATAGATTCTCAATGATTTGAAGCATGAGTTTGATTTCATTTTTAGACATCTGGAAAATATTCCTTTCTTTGTTCACAGGCTGAAAAGGCAGAGCAGTATTCACAGGCTTTCACCTCACCATGAACGGTAATGACAATGCCTTTGCCTTTGTCAGATTTGTGTTGTTCGGCATCAGCGAGTTTGTCGAAGCTCTTCGTTGCACGCCCACCCTTCTTCGCAGTTTCTGGGTTAGCATAGTATTTGTAGGTATCGGATTGTTTCCACAGTTCCTTGTCAGAACACCGAACCATTTTATCCTGATTTGTTACATGTTTGGCATTTTGCTTTATGTCATTCAGTTTGTTGAGGATCCATTCTTCAGTTTCAGCTAAACTCATCAAAGGAAACTCTTTATGAGTGATTCGGGTTTTAGGATAATTTGGATCTGTCTTAGTTCGATATTTCTGCCAGTCGGTGAAGATAAATTCAATTCTCATTTTATCCTGCCAGATGAATTCTGGCATGATTAGACGATACATAGATCCTTGTAGAATATAGTCCTGATTTTTAGACCCAGAAGTATAGCTGAAAGTTGAAGTGCTTTTTACATCACGGTATGCACCGTTGATAGCAAAATCCAACTGCCCAGTAAGGACGATACCCCCGATTTTCTTGAATCGGCGTTGTTCCAAGAAAATTGGAATATCGTCCTTACTGAGTGTCGAGAGATCTGGATTGATTTTTATACGATCAATCACTGACTGGGGATAGTGGAGACGCCGCATCGCCCCCTTCCAGTCGCCCTCGGTCCATGCTCGCTCAATAGAATCATGGAGACCATGACCCATTCGCGAGGCAATTAAATCAGAAACATCAACAACTTCCTGATTTTGATTTACTTGACGTTCGAGAATCAGATGTCGAGTTGGTTTCATCAACGTAGTGACAGAAATTAGTTCACCTTCTGGTGCAACATCAGCCCCAGAATAATAGCCTTGTTGTAAAAGCCATACAGCCATAGGGAGGTCGATCTGATGATCGTTCGTTAGTTTTTTCATGGTTCACACTCTTCTATTGTACTGACAATCTCAGCAATACGTGATGCATTGATAGACAGAACTTCAGACTTCTCTTCCCAAGTAAAGATAACCCATCCGGGATTTTGGAAATTCAAAAAGTCGTAGCCACGAATTTCCTTATAATTCTCTTCATCAAAGTAGCGAATGTGAGAGACGTTGATGGTATTTTTCATACTGTAATGCCTTTTTCTTTCAGATCAGAGAGGTGTTCTTTGATCTTGGTTTTGATTGTCGGAACGTCAGCCCCATTTGGAATGTCGAATCCATGGTTCCAGTTCGGGTAAAAGATCTCACACGAACCAGAGAGTTTCACTTCATCATGCCAGATTTCAGGATCATCCTGCCAAGCCACCTCTTTAGGGAGGTGTGTATTTATATACACAAGGCTGTCGTATGCTCCGTCTCTTACGAGATAGTATTGAGCATCATGGATGTGAGCACATGGTTTGATGTCCAGACGATGGCTGGACCGTCTGACTTTCTTCATGAAGCCAGAAGCTGCCCTAGAGTTCAGCATACAGTATGACTGTCCCATAGCGTTACCGGCTGTTCTACCTTCAGCAGCAGCCTCCTTGGGTGTCTTCCCAGTGTTCAGAATAGTCTGAGCCAATAGAGGAGTTCTCACCCTCAGACCAAAGGCCACAGTGATGTAACCATCCTGAGTAGCTTTTTCGAGTCTTTGGTTCACCCATTCAATCGAAACCTGATACATATTCAGATACTTGGATTCGATATCCTGAGCTTTCTCTTTACTGAAACCACAGTTGTTCATCAAAGTATGGTATGTTCCTTGATAGGTCAGAGCGAAGGTAGGAGCCTTCGATTCCTGACGGATTGACTTGTACTTTTTGGCAATGCTGTTGATTGAATCCACAGAAGAAGGGTCGATATCAGGCATCTGGTGTCCGAAGTATCCGTAGGCTCTCAGTGAGTGACCATCGTAACCGTCGGTGTAGACCTTCAGTTTCTCAGGGTCTCGTGTGGTGAGAGCAGAGATCCGGTCTTCAAGAGAATCGAAGTCCAGTCCTACGAATAACCATCCGGGAGGAGCTTCAAAGGATTCTTTTATCAGATTGGCAAGTCTCGACTTCAACGGACCACCAGCAGAACTTGGAATGTTCTGAAGGTTTGGATTATTGGATGACAGACGCCCAGAGAGCGCCCCTCCTAACCGGAAGTTACCAAAGAGGTAATGCCATCCATCTAATCCCGGAACAGCCTTCAAGAAGGCAGGGATGAATGTGGAGATGATGATGGCCGAAGCCTTGTACTCCAACAACACGTTTAAGAAGTTCGCTGTCTCCTCGGAGATCTGCTGTTTAAGCAGTTTCTCAAACGTATCTGCTCCCGTAGAAGGGAGACCAGAATCTGTTTTATCCAAAACTGGAAGGCCAAGGAACTCTTTATTATATAGGAGTTTTTGTAGTTGTGGAGCAGATGCCGGATTGAATTCAATTTCCAGATCTTTGGTTTTCCCCAGATCATCACGAGTGACGACCTTGGTTTTCAGCTTGGCATTCTTCTTGGCCAAAGCTTCTTCTTCCAGTTGGTACAGGAAACCTTGAACGATCTTCGTCTGAAGCATTTTCTCAACGTTGTCCTGTGATTCTCGATTCAATAGGACATCAAGTTTTTTAACCTTCTCCATATTTACTGGCAGACCAGTCAACTGCATCTGGATGATATCCACCACAGCATCTTTGAAGAGACCTAGATAGATCTTTTCCTGATCATCAGCCAGCATGATGGGATGATTCTTTTTGTATACATACCAAGTGCTTAGACCATCAACGAGGTTGTATTCCAGCAGTTTGGTAAGCTCAATTTGAGTGATGTCATGAATATCTTCGACTGCGTAGTTTCCAGCAAATTCCTGAGCCTGAACTTTCAGACCCAGTTCATTACCAGCACAGGAGTTTGTGGCCAGATAGGTAATCAACTGGGTACATTCCCAGTTCCTCAGGATGATACTCAAACCATAAAGAAGACCTTCCTGATCTAGCAAATGATCCATGAAAAGTTGGTAGATCAACACATAACCATCATAACAGATATTGTGGTAGATCATTCTTTTCTTAAATTTCACAAAGAAGTCTCGAAGGGCGGCACGAAGTACAGCATTCTCTTTCTTGGTTTGGGTATTATCCACTTCGAAGGCTATACCCTCATGTTCATTCCAGCAGAAGGTAATTGTACCAATTCCTGCATCGTAATGTTTCAGTGAGAAACCCTCGATATCACAAGTAAGGTCACAGTCCATTTTTAGAAGTTTATCTAACCAGTCCAGTTTCTCTGTTACTGAAGACGGATACGTGGCTGAATGGATGATATTCGATCCAAGTTTTGTATGTGTTCCTGCGAAGAACCCATGAACGGCACCCAAGGCTTGTTGAATTCTGCCTTTGGTTTTGTCCGGGTCGTAGAAAACACGGGTGTAGTTTGGGCAGTATGTAACTTTGAAGCCACCAATCCCATCAAAAATGTCACCAATATTCGCATCGGTTTTCCCTTGTTTTGTTAATACTTTGAAGTAATCTGGTTGAGTAACAATTAGCATTTGAATTCCTGCATCTACAAGATGCGGAAGAAGATCTTCAAGGTACTCTTTCATTTCCGAAACAGAAGTTTTTTTCTTGGATCGGTTTGTATAGAGGTCACAGATCATAACCTCTTCATTCATGGATTTGAGATGTGGAAAATAGTGCTTGAGTATTTCTGATTTTTGTAGTCGAGGAACCAAAATGGCAATCCTCGCAGGACCACCTGTTCCCACAATCTCATAATTCATGATTTACCTCATATATTTTCTGGCCTCGACGAGAAAAACAGAGTTTCCTCTGGCCCTTCTATCGTGAAGGATTGTTGGTGTAGGCCAACACACAGATCCATTGCAAGCTCAAAAGCTATATCTTTAAGCTCGACAGGGAATTTTGTGAAGCGAGCATAGTTGATCAGAGTGACCACAAACCCACTCTCTTCCCCACCTGTATAGATGTAGTTGGCTGGTGAAATGGAGATACACATGCCCCGTTCACAGAAGCAGCGACAGATCTCCTCTGCATTGGCATAGTTTCCAGCCATCCAGATTCTCTGGGTAAAGCTTTTTGCTGCTTCGGTGACGTTCATTGGACCAACTCTAAATTGATATCCAGTGTCTGTTTCACGCCATCTATAGTGAGCGTGACATTATCGCCTGCATGGAAACCTCCATACCATTTAACGATACGAACAACGCTATCGGGATGACATTGGATGATTTCACTTTGATATCCTTTAGGGGAATCACGGTTAAAGAAAATCAGTTCTACACTGTCTTTCATTCGAAGTACCTTTCAGGGAGAACACCTCTGATAAAGAGGCGATGTTTGGGACGACTCAGAGCAACGTATTGCATTCGAGCAGTCTGTTCAGCGTTGGTACACTTACCGATGTCAGCTAGGTCCACAATGACAGAATCGTATGTGGATCCCTGAGCCTTGTGAGTTGTCGAAGATGCAACACTTCTTAGGTCTGGGATGTTGTCCCGAAACTTGAAGTAACGATCCCATTTCTTATGAGATTTCCAATATTTTAGAACCTTATCTCGGTCCAAATAATTGTCACAGACGGAGACAGAATAGATTATACCAGATTCAACACATTGAACGTCAAGATCTACCATATCAAGATCAGCACCCGGAACCCAGTTAGTATTTACATAAGGTTCTGATTTCGTGAGAATTTTCACCATCTGGTCAGTGTAGAGACGAGTTTTGTCTACTAGTTCAGCACTGGAGTTGTTCGTTACGATTTCATTCACCTCATAGGAATGAGTATAACCTCGAAGTCTCCGGACATACTGGTTGTAGTCAATTACTCGAAGATTGGTGTAGCAGAGGATCCGCTTGGCTGCGTCTTCTGTATGGTATTCCCTTTCGAGAAGGCCCTGCATCTGAGTTCCGTCAATGAAATCAATGACTCCCGGTACTTCCTTGATGCGAGTGAATTTACCAGTTAGCACTGTTTGCTTGGCTTGTTCACACAGACTCATCAGAGCAGGTTGTTCAGCATTCCGAACAGGATTCAGAAGCATCGACTCACTGAGGGTCTGGGAATAGACTGGAGACAAGGACTCTCTTACCGGGGCAAGCTGGTTCTTATCACCGACGAAAAGGATTTTACAATCGCTGGTCGTCCCTTTGTCGATGTAATTCCAGAGGCTTTTATTCACCATGGAAGCTTCATCAATGATGATTAGGTTCCGGGAATGGACAACCCAATTTCTTGTAGGAACGACCTTCTGATCACCCGTATTGAAATCGCTATGAACTCGAAGGTTCATGAAACTGTAGATCGTCTGGATATCTCCACGACGATGAGGCATTGCGTTCCTTAGAACTGCTGCTGCCTTATTGGTTGTGGCAGTGACAGCCACATTGGCCAGAGGACAGCTTGAGTTTTTGTGGGATAGAATACCGTCTGCCACCTTCGAGATGAAGAATGATTTGCCTGTACCTGCTCCACCAGAAACTCGATGATACTTCCTAGTCGGATCATTAATGAATGACAGGACATCCGTGAAAGCATTACGTTGTTCTTGGTTTAAGGTTGCCATATTGATTATTCCTGTATTTGATGAGATTGACGAAAGTTTCGTCATGTCCTTCGCGAAAGGTAGAACACCCCTCACCCAATAAGGATGAGGGGTTGAAGACTTAGCCACATTTACTGTGACCACAGTCTTGGCACACCGGGCATCCAGAAACCTTGATGGTATTAAACCCTTTGCAGTTTGGGCATTGATCAGGGATTTTCTGATCAAGCGACTGCGGTTCTTTAAGGTTGATATCCTCAGGTTTATCACCTTCAATATCTAGTTCTGGGGTCGATTGATACCCGATAAGGTTCATGTGGTCCTCAAGGGTTTGACCCAAGAGAGCAACCAAAGAAGGAAGATAGCGACCATTAACCCATTGTCCTCCTTTAGGGTCATGCACATTTTTCATTTCATCTACAACGAACCAAATATCTCCTCCACGCTGGAATACAGCACTAATCATACGAGTTAGGGCAGCAATCCATGCAGAATGTTCAGGGTTTTTTGAGTTGATGAAGATTTCGAATGGTGCATACCAACCTTCTGGCATCATAGCATGGTTGAACGTCACGTAGTACGCATCTCCAGCCCATCGAAGTTTATAGGTTGAGCCTTCCATAATAGTAGTTCGTGTAAGAACACGCATGTCCTTAGGTTCTGCTTTCTTTTCTGGTTCTTCCTTGGTTTCAACGGTCAGGATAGAACCTGTAATTGCATTGGGTCGATAGGTAGTGCATCCCTTACAACCTGAATCGTAGGCGTGGGAATAGACCTCTTTGAACTCTTCGAAAGTGATATCTTCAGGAAGATTCACAGTCTTAGAGATCGACGAGTCTACCCATTTCTGTAGGGCAGCCTGCATGATGACATGATGACTTGGTTCAAGATTTTGAGCCGTCACCATGTACTGTCTCCACCAGTTATCTTTCTCAGTATGACCAAGGTTGAAGTAGGTGTTGACGGAATAGACAGAGACTCGTTCTTCTTCTATCACTCCATTGTCCCGAGTTACCTTTCGTAGATAGAATGGAGCGAAGATAGGTTCACCACCCGAAGACACATTACCTGCATACATCGAAATTGTTCCAGTAGGAGCGATACTCAGCAGGTGAGTGTTTCGGATACCATATGTAATAATATCTTTGTGGATATGCTCAGGCATTCTCTGCATGTAACCAGATCGGATGAACTCATAACGAGCATCCATAGATTCCATACAGGGGGCAGGTCCCCATTCTTTCGCCATCATGATGGACTCTTCATAAGCCCAGATAGCGATATTCTTCATGAGACGTTCAGTCATAGCCACAGCTTCACCGGAGCCATATTTCATCCCGATCATGAAGAGTAGGTCAGCGAGACCTGTGACACCTAGTCCTTGACGACGTTTCTCCTTGGCTTCCTTCTCCTGTTGGGGAAGTGGAAATTTGGAGATGTCCACGACAGAATCAAGCATTCGAACAGCAGTCCGAACAGTCTTTTCCAGTTCATCCCATTCGATCTGAGCTTGTTCAGTGAATGGATTGAACACCATTCGTGCAAGGTTAATTGAACCAAGAAGGCAAGCCCCATACGGTGGCAGAGGTTGCTCACCACAGGGATTTGTTGCTGCAATAGTTTCAAGGAACCAGAGATTGTTCTCCTTATTGATACGGTCGATGAAGATCACACCGGGTTCAGCAGCATCATAAGTATTTTGAAGAATTGCATCCCAGAGATCTTTTGCCTTAATAGTTTTGTACCATTGGCCTTCGAAGACCAGATCCCAATCTTTATCTGTTGCTACTGCTTCCATAAACATATCAGAAATAAGCACAGAAACATTGAAGTTTCGCAGACGAGTAGGATTCTGCTTGGCAGAGATGAATTCTTCGATATCAGGATGATCACATCGCATTGTGGCCATCATAGCCCCACGACGTGAGCCAGCAGACATGATTGTCTTACACATGGCATCCCAGACATCCATGAAGGATAGAGGTCCACTGCTGTAGCTCTCCACGCCCCGTACAGGAGCACCTTTGGGTCGAAGTGTAGAGAAGTCGTAACCGATCCCACCACCTTGTTGCATGGTTATAGCAGCTTCTTTCAACATATCGAAGATACTATCCAGACTGTCTGGAACTGTACCCATGACGTAGCAGTTGAAGAGGGTTACATTGCGTCCTGTTCCTGCACCTGCTGTGATTCTACCAGCAGTTAGAAACTTGAAGTCATACAGGGCATTGAAGAACTTTTGCTCCCAGTCTTGGGAGTCAGGGAGAAGGGCTGCACAGGCAGAGGCAATCCTTCCCCATGTATCAACCACATTTTGGTCAGATTTGAAGCCTTCTCGGTTGGTTGAAAACCGATACTTCTGGTTCCAAATCTGTTCGCAAATGGGTTGAGGAAATGGGCTTGTGCTCATGATTTATTCCTTGATTTATGAGAAGAAGAGTTTTGTTTGTAACAAGATCAAATTAGTGAAACAAGCTATATTTAGTTGTTAAATTGACTTCCCCCACCATGAGTAGATTTTTTCTGTATATTATCAAGGATTTCAGCATCTTCTTGAGAAATAAATTGAGCATCACCACCTAGAAGTTTTACGCCATAATTTAGACCATTTGAGAAGGCTTGTCTTTCCTGAGAAGTATCAAAGATTAAAACAGATTGTTTTTCACCCATTGAAGTCATAATTGAGAATTTAAATTCACCGACAGAATAAATCGTAATCTCGTACTCTCCGTCGTTCGTCATTTTGTCGATGTGTTTGACCAAGCTTTGCACTTCCTGTGGACCAAAGAATTTGAAAATCCACCAGCGAATCCCCTTCTTTAATTTTGAATTGCTCATGGATTGTTCCTTTCTGCGATGGTGAATATGAAGTCGCTGATCTCATCATCTGACTGAACAGCGAAGTTAAAGATGGGAATGTTGTACGCTTTAGCCATTCGGAGAGCTTGTCCGGTTTCGCCCACCACCTTCCCGTTTGGAGTCCAACATAGTATGAACTCACACGGTGTTGTAAGGTCTTGTCCCAATATTTGATAACAGTTTCGACCCATGAAATCCCGTCCTGTATTACCGAGATTTTCCCAGTTTGGGTGAAACTCTTTAGCAAGGAGACGGGCTTCTTTAGTTGTTCCATAGCGAGGACTTGGGTTGCGATTAAACTCTTTCCATGGGAGGTAAATTTCTTTCCTGCCATTCCCTGCATCAGCACCTGTTTCAAAAGCGATATTTGCTCCGGGTGCCCCTCCAGATCTGAGGGTGAAACCGAGTTTTGATAATGATTTACCCGCATTATACATTTTTTGACATATGTTTTTGGGTGTTTTTCTTGCACCGATCCCAGCATAAATAATTTCCATCATTTTACCTTATTAAATAGATCCCCAGAATTGACGTTCACCAGACAGGAATGGTTTCCAGTCTTCATCAAACAAACAATTTTCAGGAGCTTTATTAAATAGAGGTGCAATATTTTTAGAAATATAACCACCTAAACCACAACCCACTTGAGTTACTTGAAATATTAC
>Ga0196887_1000960_pt1 | contig 12921 bp, 9 predicted proteins | sample VirMetDEL_Mar_31_FD_169094 | JGI IMG/M metagenome (GOLD analysis project Ga0196887, IMG submission 169094) | Aqueous microbial communities from the Delaware River and Bay under freshwater to marine salinity gradient to study organic matter... | ecosystem: Environmental > Aquatic > Marine >... | reverse complement strand
ATAAAGATAAACTTGTTATTATAGATATTGTTGATAATTTAAAATATGGTATAAGACATGCTGAAAAAAGACAAGAGATTTATAAACTAGAAAAAATTAATTATAAATCTACTGAAATAGTTGAAACATAACACGTTTCATACTATAATAGTAATATGGCTAATGTAAAACCAACCGGTAAACCTAAAGGTAAAAAAAGAGGACCAAAACCTAAAATAAACGAATATTATGTTAACCCGGAACAATTTAAACAAGAGTTAGTTGATTATTATAGGACTGAAGAATGTACTCATTTATTAGGTGATATGATTCAAAAAATTGCAAATGGTTTAAGTTATAAATCTAATTTTATAAACTATACATATCGGGATGAAATGGTAGGAGATGCATTAGTTAAAATGTATACTGCTGTTACAAATAAAAAATTTAATGTTGATTCAGAATTTAACCCATTTTCGTATTTTACTACTATCGCTTTTCATGCATTCATTAATAGAATTAAAAAAGAAAAGAAGCATGCCAATACATTATCTGAATATAAAGAGAAAGTATATGAAGAAGAAATGGGTAATGCTACCGATGGTATGGTATACATTAAGCCGAATTCAGATGAATTAGAATATAGCGAATAATGTATCATAAAAAAATTGCAATATTTTCAGATCTTCATTTAGGTGTACATCAAAATAGTGATTTTTGGTTAGGTATTGCTAATAAATGGGCTGATTGGTATATAGGTGAATTAAAATCTCATGGTATTACTGATATTATATTCGGTGGTGATTTCTTTCATTATAGAGATGAGATTAGTGTTAAGACTCTTAACTTTGCTAAAGATTTTTTAGATAAGTTTGATGACTTTAATATCACTATGATTACAGGTAATCATGATGCATGGTATAAAGATACTAGTGAAATTAATAGTCTATCTATTCTTAAAGGTTCATCAAATTTAAAGGTGTATGATAAGCTAGTTACTGATAATATTAGCGGTAAAAGTTTTACTTTTTGTCCATGGGGTACTAAAATTGATGATATACCGAAAAGCGATGTGGTAGTAGGTCATTTCGAGTTAGAAAACTTTAAAATGAATGCATATAAAATATGCGATCATGGTGATGATCCAGAAGTATTGACTGAGAAAGCTCCTTTAATATTTTCAGGTCACTTTCATACTAGAGACGAGAAGAATTTTAAGAATAAATCTAAAATTGTATATGTAGGTAACCCGTTTGAGATGGATTTTGGTGATTCAGGTCAAACAAAAGGTTTCTATATTTTAGATACTAATGATTTGAGTTATACATTTCATACAAATAATATTACACCAAAACATATTAAAGTATTTTTATCTAAATTAATTACAGAGAAGGATGTTATTAATTTCTTTGAAACAGTAGTATCCAGTAATATTATAAAGTTAATTATCGATAAGAATATTAATACCGAGCATTTAGATTTATTAGTAGCTAAACTTGCTAGCTATAAACCTTGTGATCTTAGAATAGATTATGATGTAAATTATAATAAAGTAAAGTTTAGTGAAGAAGGTGAATATGACCTATCAGGTATTGATATAATGGAAGCAGTTAATGAGTTTATTAACTTACTTGATATTGAGAATAAGAGTGAAGTAGTGAAATATACTACAGAATTATATAAGAAATCTATTGATAAAATTACATGAAATACGTAGAATTTAAAGAGTTAAAAATACAAAACTTCCTATCCGTTGGCGAGACTCCAGTATGTGTTGAGTTCAAAAAGGGTTTGCACATTGTAACTGGTATTAATCGTGATAAAGAAGACCGTCGTAATGGAGTGGGTAAATCTACTATTGCTGATGCTTTATATTTTGCTATATTTGGTAGTACATTAAGAGAAATTAATAAGAATTTTATATCTAATAACCTTACTGAAGGTAAGACTGTAGTTGAATTATTTTTTACTGTTAATGATCCTTATCATGGTGTTAACGATTTTCGTATAGTCAGAACATTAGGACCATCGAAGTGTAGTATATATAAAAACGGGGTAGATAAGACAAGAGATACTATATCTAATACTGGTAGTTATATTGAAACAGTACTATCATCATCTCAAGAAGTCTTTCAGAATTGTGTTATAATGACACTTAATAACCATATACCGTTTATGGCTAAAAACAAAACTGAGAAGCGTAAGTTTATTGAGAGGATTTTTAACCTTGAAGTATTCTCAAAAATGCTATCTGAATTGAGAACTGATCAATCAGAAATTAAAAGAGATTTCGATATTAATATTACACGTATGGAAGAGACTAATACATACTTAGACTCTCAGAAAGTACAGGTAGAAAGCTTTGAGAGTGATAAGAATAAGAAGAAAGCTGTATTAGGTAATTCATTGAAGCAGCATTCGCAGGATGTTATTGACGCAAAAGAGAGGTTAAGTAAAATACAGGCTCTAGATGACCAGCCATATAAGGATAAGCTCGAGGTGCTTACTTCATCTATAGAAGAAAAGACTAAACAAAAAAGAAAGCTTAATGACGAGATAATACTATTAACGCATACATTAAAAACTAATGCAGGTATATTTAAACGTATCGGTACAGAAGATGATACATGCCCGGTATGTTTGAGACCTATTGAAGATCATGATATTAAAGTTATCGAAGATGAAAAAACAAAACTTAGAAGTAGTATTAATGAAGGTAAGGCTAATCTAGAGCTCTTATCAGAAGAGTCTAAACTAGTTAAAAATCAGATAGTTAAATTACAAGAAGCTACTAATATTGTTAATGCTAAAATATCTGATATAGAAAGACAAAAATATAGTATATCTCATCTAAATGACTCAATTGAATATATTGTAAGATGTATAGCAGAGATTGAAGAAGAGCAAGCTACAATTGATACCGAGATGAATACATACGCTGGTAATGTTGCTGAACTTGAAGCAAAAATTAATAATATTACTGATCAAATTAGTACTATAAAAAAGAGTTTAGATCTATTAGACGTTGTTAAGTTTGTAGTAAGTGAAGAGGGTGTTAAAAGCTTTATTGTTAAGAAGATTCTTAGAAATTTTAACTCTAAACTTACGCATTATCTCAAAGAGATGGATAGTAATAGTATCTGTATTTTTAATGAATATTTTGAAGAAGAAATTGTTAATGAAAAAGGTAAGATATGTCAATATAATAACTTTTCAGGAGCTGAGAGGAAAGCTATCGATTTAGCATGCTTATTCTCATTCATGGATATGAGAAAAGCTCAAGGAGATGTTCATTATAATTTAAGTTTTTACGACGAATTGTTTGATAGTAGCTTAGATGAAAAAGGTGTCGATCTTGTACTTGGAATTTTAAATAATCGTGTTGAAAAAAATAATGAATGTGTATTTGTTATTAGTCATAGAAAAGAAAGCATTAAAGCTGCTACCGGTGAAATAGTGTTTTTAGAGAAAGCCAACGGTATAACTAAACGTATAAACTTCGTTGATTAATCTTAAAAAATAACTATATAATATTATGATCTTCCCACAAAGTAATAAGCCATTTCAATCAAATGCATTTGGTAATAATCCCTTTAATATCAGCAAACCGCAATTAAAACCTAAGACTTTAAAATCACCAGAAACCCAATTACCTAGATTTTTAAACTATTATGCTGATTATAGTGGTTGTGGTCATTGGAGAATGATCTGGCCTGAGCAAGTCATGAATGCTCATAGTAAAGCTGTCGTTCACGGTACTACAGTTATGAATGTAGATGAAAGGTATTATATTCAAGCTAAAGGTGTACGAATTCAAAGACAAGCAACTCCACAACAACTCCAATTTGTAAAATGGTTAAGACAAGTTGCTGATAAGAACAACTTTAGGTTAATATATGAAATTGATGATATATGCTTCCATGAAGATATTCCTGATTATAATAAATATAAAACAGCATTTACTGACCCAGCGATAAGACAATCTGCTCAAGAAATGATGGAAATATGTGATGAAGTTACAGTTACATGTCCATTCATGCAAGACTACTATAAGTCTAAAACAAATAATAAAAATGTAACAGTTATACCTAATTTTATGCCTAAATTTTGGTTAGGTGGTAAATCAAATATTAATCGTACGATGGAAAGTTACGATAAAAATAAAAGAAAACCTCGTATTTTATATGCAGGTTCTGGAGCTCACTTTGATGTTGAAAATCGTACAAAATTTAGAGATGATTTTGAACATGTTAATGATGTGATTCGTCGTACTGCTGATAAATATCAATGGGTATTCATTGGTGCTCACCCTCTACCATTACGTGATTTAATTCAAAATGGTAAAGTGGAATTTCATCCATGGAAGCGTTTATATGAGTACGGTCAAGGATTATATGATCTCAATGTTAACCTGATTGTTGCACCGCTACAGGATAATACGTTTAATCGCGCAAAATCTGATTTAAAGTATATTGAAGCATGTGCTTTAGGTCTACCTATTGTATGCCAAGATATATGTACATATGAAAATGCACCTATTAGATTCAAGACAGGTGATGAAATGATAGATCAAATTAATAATACTCTTAAAGATAGAAGTAGATATAAATCTCTTTGTAAGAAAGCATCTCAATATGCTGATACAAGATGGTTAGAAGATGATAGAAATATTGATTGTTATACAGAGTTGTATCAATACAGTGTTAATGATCCAAAAAGAGTAAACTTATCTAGATATAACTAACTTATAGTTGGCTTAAATATTTAAATGTTTAAGTTATATGAAAATGGTTATAGTAAGTTAACAACTGAAGAAAAGGGTGTAACAAGCGGTGATTTAAAGCTTGTTTTTATGAAAAATACGTTTGATCCGGTATTAACAAATCTAACTACATCAACTATGGACGCTAATAGAGCGTCACCTACTAATTTCAGTATAGGTGGTCTTGGAGTTACTTCTACTGCTTCTCCATCTCTTACATCAACCGGGGTTATTGTAGATACCAGTGATTTCACTAGTGATATAAGGAACATCGCAGTCATTGTTGATAATGTAGATGGTGAACCATATGGTTATTTAAATGTTGATTCTTTAACACAACCTGAAGCAAATGCAGGGTTTACAGTTGAATGGTCTAATAACATTATAGGTACGCTCGATTTTACTGCTAAATATAAAGCGTTGAAAGCTGGTTATATAAACTTTTATAATAGCAATGTTAATAATTTAGATGTAATTGATAGAGGTCGTATAGCAATAGTAAGTTATACCGGTTCACATAATCAACAAACTGTATATGGTATTATAAATGCTTTAGATACAATGCAGGATATATACGATGATACAGCATTTACTGAAGTTACATCAGGTCATATATTAACCAATTTAGCTATATCTAGTAAAAAGTTAATTGCAGATCAAACACTTATAGATACCGGTACAACTAATACATACACTACCTGCTATATTATATTCTATGTTCAAAAACCTGATACTACCGTAGCTGCTGATGCAATACCATTTGCAATATTTAGTGGTAATGATGAATATATATCAACATTTAAAGCAAAAATAAATGTAAACGTTTCAGGTATTATTGATATACAGTAAAAATACTAATAGGTTATTTAGATGAATTTTATAATAAATGAATTACGATAGCAATAGTAATATAAATGCCTTTGTTAGTAATAATATTAACAAAGGTAATATAATCGTTAAATCATTTAAAATGACTGGTCATACACCACCGGTTATTGAAAATCGTACAATACAAAATGATAATAATATAAATCTTGGTGCATCATCTGGTATTGAAAATCGTTCAATACAAAATGATAATAATATAAATCTTGGTACACCATCTGTTATTGAAAATCGTATAATACAAAATGATAATAATATAAATCTTGGTGTATCATCTGTTATTAAAAATCGTATAATACAAAATGATAATAATGTAGTGCTTGGTGCATCATCTGTTATTAAAAATCGTATAATACAAAATGATAATAATGTAGTGCTTGGTGAATCAATGCTAGGAGGGCAGGACTTACTATTTACAGTAGATACGTTAAATGATACATCTACCAGAACGCTTACAGTTGAGCTAGATTCAGGTGCTAGTTATTCAGGAGTAATTGATTGGAGTGATGGAAGTGCTGATACAATCCTAAATGGGGCTGTACCTGCAAGTATAGAACACATTTTTCCTTACAATATAGGTCTAATTCAAGTAAGGGTAAGTGGTAGTTCAGTTCCTAAGTTTAAACTTAGGAACCAAGAAGGGATAGTTTCAGTAGAGAACTTAGGAAATGTAGGTCTGCAAGATACGTTTGAGATGCTAGCGTATATCAATAACCTAGCGAGTGTCAACATTGGCGACTACGTAACCAGTCTCGGGGATAGAGTATTATATAACTGCACTAGCCTAACGAGCATTACCATTCCCGACAGCGTCACCAGCATCGGGAGTGAAGCATTCAGATCCTGCATTGGCTTAACGAGCATCACTATTCCTGACAGCGTCATCAGCATCGGGAGTGAAGCATTCCAGCTCTGCGAGAACTTAGAGAATGTAACTATCGGTAACAGTGTATCTGCGCTCGCGGTCGGCGCATTTAGACAATGCTATAACCTGACGAGCGTTACTATCGGTAACAGCGTCGAAATCATCGATGATTACGCATTCAATTTCTGCCCTATCCTGTCGAGCATCACTATTCCTGACAGCGTCATCAGCATCGAGGATTACGTATTTGATAAGTGCTATGACCTGACGAGCGCGACAATCGGTAACAGCGTGGCCAGTATCGGGAATGGCACATTTAAGGATACGAATCTAGCAGACTTCACCATTACAGATAGCGTCACCAGCATCGGGAATTATACATTCGATAACTGCACTGCCCTGTCTAGTGTTACTATTGGTAACAGTGTCACTAACATCGGTAATTTTACATTCGGCCGCTGCAGTGGTCTGACGAGTATCAGTATTCCTGCCAGCGTCACTCGCATCGGTACTCTCGCTGGATTCCTCGGGAATGATACATTCAGGTTCTGCGACAACCTGTCGAGTATTATAGTTGATAACAATAATCCAAATTATAGTTCAACAGGACCACTACTGCTCAATAAAGATAGCACTAATATAATTACCGGTCCCGGCGCTAGCGGTGATTTTACTATTACCGACAGTGTAACCAGCATCGGTTATTACGCCTTTGCCGAAAGCGATGGCCTAACGAGCATTACCATTCCCGACAGCGTCACCAGCATCGGGAATAACGCATTCATTTCCTGCGAGTTCTTAGAGATCATTAACACTAGTATTATAAAAGGTGCTATTAGTACTGGCAATACGTTACTTGGTACAGCATCACCACTTACTATAAATGTACCATTCTGGGCTCCTAATTGGACATCTGGTAGTGGTCAAACAATTGCTGGTAATAATAACGTAACTGTTAATATTAGTGAACCAGTAAGTCGTTCAATACAAAATGGTAATAATATAAATCTTGGTGCACCACTGTTATTAGGGCAGGATTTACTGTTTACTATCGATTCTTCGATTCGTTCAACGGTTCAAGTTGTGCTGGATCCAAGTGCTGATTATTTAGGGGTAATTGATTGGGGTGACGGAAGTGCTGATACAGATATGTCAACAATAATGAAAGGTAATCCAGATAGAGATATTTGGCACGCATTTCCTTCTAATGGAATATATCAAGTAAGGGTAACAGGAAGTTACGTTCCTAAGTTTAGTCTTCAAAAGGACCCCGGAGCTGCGGCTACTAATATAGTTTCAGTAGAGAACTTAGGAAATGTGGGTCTACAGGATACAGATTATATGTTTAAAGATTGCACCAACCTAGCGAGCGTCAACATTGGTAACTACCTCACCAGCATCGGGAATTACACATTCGAGGGCTGCACTGGCCTGACCAGCATCACTATCAGCAACAGCGTCACCAGCATCGGGAATTACGCATTCTATAGCAGCAGCCTGATGAGCATCACCATCCCCGATAACGTTACCAGCATCGGGGAGTACGCTACCGGTAACTGCACTGACCTGGTGAGTGTCACACTTCCAAATAATGTTGGATTTACCAGCATCAGTAACGGTACATTCTTTAACTGCTTAACCCTTCCAAACATCACTATCCCTGACAGCGTCACCAGCATCGGGACTAGTGTATTCCAGTGGTGCCCGAACTTAGCGAGTGTTTATACGTCCTTACCTAAATCAGTAGTAGACGCAGCTACAGATATTTTCCTTAATACAGCGTCACCTCTTACTCTAAATGTACCAACTGGCACTTCTGGCTGGGTAGCTGGAACTGGTCTGTCAATTGGCGGTAACAATAACGTAACTGTTAATATTGGTTCTTAGTTACAGATTGGTCAAGATATATATGGTGAAAATGCACAAGATCAAAACGGTTACAGTGTCAGTATAAGTGATGATGGTACTATTGCTGCAATTGGTGCTATTGGCTATGATGGTAGTGGTACAGCTGTAGGTCAAGTGAGAGTTTATCAAAATGTTAATGGTGTTTGGACAAAAATCGGAGCTGATATTAACGGTGAGGCTCAGGATCAAAGTGGTAATAGTATGAGTATAAGTGGTGATGGTACTATTGTTGCAATTGGAGCAATATATGCAGATAACGCAGGAGTTCAAGCAACGGGTCGTGTGAGAGTGTATAAAAACATATAAAATAATTAATGTTGAAAATAACAGGAACTACGCTATAATAGTAGTGTGAGTTACCGAAATATATACTACGATGCAAAAGAAAGATGTGTTAATTTATTTACCTGGGATGAAGATGGTAAAAGGATTAAAGTAAAAGCTTCCTACGACCCGTATCTTTATATTGAAAGTGGTAATGGTGAAGCTGAATCTATCTTTGGTACTAAACTAGTTAAGAAGACTTTTAGGACGCAGTATGAACGTTACAAGTATATAAAAGATACCGGAGTTAAGAGAGTATTTGATAACCTACCAGCTATTCAGCAATACCTTGTTGATTCGTTCTGGAAAGTAAATGAAACTCCTGAATTTAGTCAAAACCCAATTAAAGTACTTTTTGTGGATATCGAAACATATTCACCTGATGAGTTTCCTAATCCTCAAGACCCTACGCATACATGTAATGTTATTACTGCATATGATTCAATTGCAGATGAGTATATGACATTTGGTCTAGGAGAGTATGACAATAAAGATGATGATGTAACTTATATACATTGTAAGAGTGAACATGAATTGTTTCAGAATTTTGTAGAGTATATTGAAAAGGATTACCCTGATATAATATCTGGTTGGAATTCGGAGTTCTTCGACTTACCTTACATTATTAATAGATGTGAAAGACTATTAGGTGAAGATTGGAGGGATCGTTTATCACCATCAGGTAAAGTATATAGCAGAGCTATTAAAGGTCAATTTGGTCAAGAGCAAATTAGATGGTATATTGAAGGTGTATCATTGATCGACTATCTGGATGTATATAAACGATTTTCACCAGGGGTTAAAGCAAGTTATAAACTAGATGCTATTGGTGCTGCTGAGTTAGGAGAAAAGAAAGTCGATTTCGGTAATATGAATCTTGCAACTTTAGCTGATAAGGATTGGCAGACGTTTGTAGAGTATAATATTCAAGACGTTAGACTACTTAAAAAGCTTGAAGAAAAACTAAAGTATACTGAGTTGATTAAAATGTTAGCATACGTTGGCTTGACGTCCTTTGAAGCTGCACTAGGTTCGCTTTCGGTTATTAACGGTGCAACTGCAGTTACAGCAAGGTATAGGAATCAAAAAATACCTTCGTTTATACGAAATGAGGATACAGGTAAGAATCCTGGTGCGTATGTAGGTGAACCTAGAAGTGGGTTTCAAGAAAATATTGTATCATTCGATGCTAATTCACTATACCCTAATGTGATGATATCTTTAAATATGTCACCTGAAACTAAAATAGGTAGGATTGAGGATAAAACTGATAAGGATGTTACTATACGTCATGTTAATGGTAAGACGTTTACATTAGATACTGAGAAGTTTATTGAGTTTGTAAAGAATGAAGAAATTGGTATTAGTAAAGCTAATGTACTTTTTAGTCAGAAGAAGCAAGGTATCATGCCAACTATTTTAGACTTTTATTATAAGAAACGCGTTGAAGTTAAAAAGGAGTTAAACATCTTAAAAAGAGAATATGCAAATAATAAAGATAAAGTAACTAAGACGAAGATTGATCAATTAGATTCAAAGCAGTTATGTATTAAGGTTTTTATTAATTCAATTTACGGTTATTTTGGTAATAGGCATGCACCTTTTGGCGATGATGATATTGCATCATCCATTACATTGACAGGTCAATCTGTTATTAAGAAATCAAATGAGCTACTTAAAAATTATGTTAAAGAGCAAACTGGTATTACTGATGTTGAAAAACTAGAAAGTTGTGTTGTATATAATGATACTGATAGTTCGTATATATCTATAAAATTATTAATTGATAATATTAATATAGCATTTCAAAATGAAGATGGCACTCTAACTAAGCAACTATATGATGAAGTTCAGAATATTGAAGACTATCTGAATAAAGAAATTAAAATATGGGGTACTAAAGCTTTAAACTCTAAAGACTGTAGATTTATATTCAAACGAGAAGTTATAGCTGATGTTGGTATCTTTTTGCAGAAGAAGCGTTATGTACTGCATATATTGGATGATGAAGGTATACCAATGGATAAATATAAGTACACCGGGGTTGAAGTAGTACGTAGTACAATGCCTGAACCTATTAAACCGCATGTCAAAGGTATTATTGAAACTATGCTTTCAACGCAAAGTATTACAAAGACGAATAAATTATTAAATGAAACGTATACTATATTTAAAAACTTACCAGTCGAGGATATTACATTTGTTTCCGGGTTAAGAAATTATGAAAATTATGCAAGGCAATGTGATGGTTATAAAACTGCAAAAGGTATGCCTATTCACGCAAAGGCTGCATACTATTATAATATGCTATTGAAAAAGTTTGATATCGAAAATGATTATGAAACTATTAGTAGTGGGGATAAGGTTAGATATTTTTACATACAGCAACCTAATCCATATAATATATCTTGTCTAGCTTATAAGTATTATTTACCTGAAGAATTTACGAAGATATTTTTTGCAGATTACGATAAGATGTTTCAAAAGAACCTTTACGCTGTAATTGAACGATTCTATGAAAATGTTAATTGGTCTATTCAGCAGCCAGGACAAGCTGTTCAAACTGATTTATTCGATCTTTTAAGTTGATAATTGTGGTTTATAATATAAAATAATGGTATGTCAGAAACCAAATATACAACGTTTATTGATAATGCTGGTCGCAGCATTTTCGGTATTAACTCGAGTGAGACCAAGACCTCAATTACAGTTGAAAATCCTGTAATGATTCACGTCGCTCAACAAGAAAACGGGCAAATGGCTGTACAGTTATTTCCACTATTCTTTGCTGAATTCGTTCAGCCTAATGAAGATGAAAGCAGAAAGAACTTTTTTGTTTACAATAAATCAAGTGTTGCTTTAGGTGAGGGATTTGATGTTGATCCACGAATTTCAGAACAGTATGAACGTATTGTTAATCCGACTTTGGTACCTGCAGGTAGTAAAGAAGGTGAAGGTGAAGAAGCCGAAGTAATCAAGCTTTTCGACGATTAACAAATAATTATACTTTAAAAGTATTAATACCTCGTCTTTGACTTTTTTGTTAGAGACGAGGTATTTCCTTCTTGATATATCATATACATATGCTATAATATATATATGAGTAAAGAGACAGACGAAATTCTATCCGTAATTGATAAAACGAATCCATATGCATCATTCTTAAATGAAAGTGCTCTTAGTAATGTAGATGGCTGGATTGATACCGGCTCGATGGTACTTAATGGTATTGTTTCTGGTTCGTTATTTGGAGGTATTCCAAAAAATAGAATGACTCTTTTAGCTGGACCATCGATGACGGGTAAGTCATTTATCTTGCAGAAGATTTTAGCGAATGCTCAGAAGGAAGGTCTGATTCCAGTTATCTTTGATAGTGAGAATGCTATTGATAAAGAAGGTGCTGAAGCTTTAGGATTAGATGTTAGTAAAGTAAAATATGTACCTGTTTTTAGTATTGAAGAATGCCGTAATACAATTTTCGACTTCTTAACTAAAGTAAAAGAGCAGGGTCAAGAAGGTAAGTTTATTATTGCTATTGATTCTTTAGGTAATATGGAAAGTCAGCTACAGATTAACCGTCAAATAAAAGGTAATGTAAGTGCTGATATGGGTAGTAGAGCTAAAGCAATGAAGTCGCTATTACGTACATTGACGCAATTATCTGGCTTAACTAAAACTACTATCTTAGCTACTAATCACATTTACGAAGACCCTTCTGCAATGTTTCCATCACTTGTTAAAGCAATGCCAGGTGGTACTGCTACTGTATACTTACCATCTGTTACTATTCAATTAGCTCGTAAGCCAGTTAAGGAAGATAAGAATACTGACGGTAAATTAGCAGCATTACAGAAGAGTTATTCTGGCGTTATTTTAAGAGCATTAACAGTTAAGAATCGATTTGTTAAGCAGTACTTACAAGGAGAGATGTATCTTTCATTCGAAAGAGGCTTAAACAAATATTATGGTTTATTAGACTTAGCAGTAGGTTTAGGAGCAGTGATTCAATCAGGAGCAACTTATAGGTTACCAGATGATACTAAACTCGGTTATTATTCAAAGTGGAAAGACGATAAGGAACTTTGGGATAATACTATTGTACCAGTTATTGAAGAGAAGATTAAAAGCGAGTGGAAGTATGGTAATAAAATTGCAGATGATGTACCAGAAGAAATTCCTGATGAAGTAATTGAACCAG
>Ga0196887_1000959_pt1 | contig 12941 bp, 22 predicted proteins | sample VirMetDEL_Mar_31_FD_169094 | JGI IMG/M metagenome (GOLD analysis project Ga0196887, IMG submission 169094) | Aqueous microbial communities from the Delaware River and Bay under freshwater to marine salinity gradient to study organic matter... | ecosystem: Environmental > Aquatic > Marine >... | reverse complement strand
AACCTCTTCACGTAATGCACGGAGTTCTTGTAAAATTTCGTCCATTTGGTAATGTGTTCTTGAAAAGGGGGGGTGGAGGGAGTTTTGAATAAAACGACCGGAGAGGGCCCTACTTAGGTAGAAAAATCATATAATTTTCAGTTGTGGACATTGGGTCTGTGTCCAAAGGTTCTACATTGACAATGCTGTCATCTTCATCTTCTGGTATGTTGTAGCTGGGACCAGGACTAGGTCCAACATATGAGGGAGGACCGGGGCTAGGACCGGGGCTAGGACCCGCACTGGGACCCGCATATTTCGAAAGATCGATGACCTCTTGACTTTGAGATTTGTAAAAAAAGTATCCAGCAGCTATTAAAGATACTAATAACATAATTACCACAATTATATAGATAAATATGCCACCACCCCCCGACTGAACGGGTTGGACAGCTTGAACAGGAGCTACCATAGGATTTAAGTTTGCAACATCCATTTCTATCAATTGAGATTATTTTCTTGGATTATATTAAATGGAAAGACCAGTCAGTACTGTTCTCATGGAAGCTATCGTTATCGGTCTCATGAACCTCGCTATTATCACAGCCCTTGCCAAGGTTGGCACCGGCCTCCCACATTTAACTGAATACGTCATCGCTGGTGCTCTTATTCATGTTATATTTGAATATTCCGGTGGGAATAAATGGTGGTGTACCCAAACTTACAAGTTGTAATGCACTCTCAAGTAGTTCTGCCGATCTCTCACTTCAGAAATCTCACACTCCAGCTGCCTTTTCATATCCATCGCGTCTGTGCGTAATCTCTCACAGCCACGGTTGAATCTCGTTTTATAATTCTGGTAAAGTGTGCGTTCGTATGCCTTACTGGTACACTCCTTTTCTTCTTCATCACTACTCCATATTGTAGCACGATTAAGATTATCAAACGTCCATCCAGACCCACCAACACATTCTATATCACCATCACAAAAATCTCGGATAGCATCTTCCCTTACCTTTTTTGTGATGTTTCCAATGTATTTTAATTTTTTTAAACTTTTCTTAGTGATGTTATAATCAGTGTGCAGTCTTTGAAGAATTTCTTCATTTTGTATCCATTCATCATACCATCCAAAACCCTCACCCTCACTCTCACTCTCACTTTCATTAGCAATTATGTGAACAGCCATACCAGGTTGAACCACTTGGAATGGGACATTCACGGGTGTAGGTCGCCGGGTATCCAATAGAGGGGGGTCATCATCTTTTGGTATAATTTCATGTACCCGTTTCAAATCATCACACATTTCCAAGTAGGTGCCCTCAGGGATCATATTGGAAATGTCGTCCAGACATCGCATCAAACTTTTTAGGTTGTCCATTTTTACTTAATTTTTAAGATATTAAGTCTTTACTTAGGTGTTTTTCATAAAGATTCCACATGTTCTTCCGATCTTTCAAACCATCTAATTTTTTCTACAATCGAATTTCTATATCTTTCTCTAAAATCATTTTCAATGTGTAAATATGTTTTACACAAATTTCTAAATTCTACAACACCTATACTCATATCTTCAAGGGTGAGACTACCAGTTATATCACCTTGAATTGCACAACAATGTTGTCGAACAGTTTCTTTGACCGCTTTTGTTATATTCCTGAGTGGCTGACTCATGTCAAGTTCATCCTCTAAATAACGAATTGATCCATTTATAAAATCACTGTCCATTCTCACAGCTTTATCAAAGTAATAGTCGTGGAAATAATGAAATGTATTCTCCGGAGTAACTGGAGGTATTCGAAAGTTGTCATAATCAAAAAGAAATATTGGATCATTTCTCTCTTCATACGATTTCTTCAAAATATTACAAGCTTCTAAATATTCACCTTCTGGTATTACATTTGAATATTGGTCTATAATTTGCATGACACGTAAAAGTTCTGTCATCTTATTGTATTTGGAAGTAATTTTTCTAAGTGGCTTTATCTAGTCATATTTTACTACGAATGGTAAGTTATGTGTCAATTCTTGTCCATGAAAAACAAAGTCTGCCATTATATATTTGGCATTCTTTTCAACTAACTGACCACAATGACTATATGTCCACGTACTCGGAAAAAATACTATTTTTCCAGCTTCGGGTTTAATTTTTTTACCATTTAAAAATTCTGTACATGATTCGTGATCATTTAAATAAATAATATAATTACATATACGATCCAATCCACGTATATCATCTATATGCCAGTTAAAATGGCCACCTACATCATATTTCGTCACAGTAAATATGCTTCTAATTGTATTATCAAATAGTTGTTTTACAATATGTTTCCTTTTTTCTCCAAATACATTTAATTTTAAATTCTTTACGTAATTTGTAAAAGCTGTATACAATGCATCATTTAGATGAGTACATTCTACACCCCAACCAGTAATATGCTCTATTTGTAAATCTGTACATTTTGTTCCTCCGCGGCCATCTCTAATTCGCTCTGCCCTCCTAGAATCACTCTCAAATTTATCGATAAGTTCCCGACAGAATGTTTTTGATAGTACGTTACGTTGCTCATGTATATATTCCATACTTTTAAAAAGCGTATTTTTTCTAAGTGGCTTAAAATTATCTTTTGTAATGAAAAGAATGTACAAAACCACGTATGATAAGTCTGATTGTCAAACTGGTATAGTTCATATAGGTTATGGGGCGTTTCATCGATCCCATCAGGCTGTCTATATAGACGACTATATGGAGAAAACTGGTGATCTTCGTTGGGGTATCGTAGCTGTTAATCTAAGAAATGAGGGGTTTCGTGAAATTGAAGACTATGTTCTCAAAACTCCTACATCTTATCGTCTAGTTAGGTCTCACCTTGACTACATAGATTGGACCAAAAATAGGACGGTAGCAAAGCATATGCTCGCACTCCCAAGTGTTCATTTGGTGACCATAACCGTCACAGAAAGTGGGTATGCACCGGGGTCCCCCCTCTTTGAATACCTCGCGTGTGGTCTTAGAAACCGAAAGACACCAATCACAATCATGTGTTGTGATAATATCCGCCAAAATGGTATCGTTCTCGAAACACAATTTTTGGCCTATCTCTATCAAACCAATCAATATGAACTCGCAGATTGGGTAAGAGAAAATGTATATTTTCCATCATGCATGGTCGATAGAATTACACCACGTACAACACACGTTCTTCGTGAAGAAGTTGAAGAACTTTACCCAGATTTTGGTTATAATGCCATTCAGTGTGAAGAATACACACAATGGGTCGTAGAAGATAAATTCGCCCCCGACTTTCCGGATTTATCTCAAGTCGGTGTCACTATAACAAATGACCTTGAACCTTATGAAGAGACCAAAATTCGTATTCTCAATGGTGGACACACTTCACTGGCGTATATTGGTGTTCTATCTGGGTATGACACATTCGACCAAGTCATGAATGATAAGGCGCATCGCAATCATTTCAAACAACTTCAAAAAGAAGAGATCATTCCTTCAATCGAAATGGAGCTCCCTTTTGATATTGATGAATACGCTGAAATAATTGAAGAAAGGCTGTCTTCCGCTGCGAATCATGACGAACTTGAACGTATCTGTATGGATGGATTCACAAAGTTTCACACTTTTATTTTGCCATCACTTCGAGTATGTCTAGAGCAGGGTAAACGCCCTATACACACATACAGAAGTATCGCTGGGTGGTACATCTACTCACGAAAGTTTGCAAGAGGGTGTAGTAAAATTAGGTACACTGAACCAAACTGGCTACTCTTAGAACCACTTCTACAAGATGGGGCTCTCGACGCATTTGTATCGAACGAACGCCTGTGGGGTGATATACCAAAGAAATACATTACATTTTCTAGAGACTTAAAATCTATACTCATGTCCCACACCTACGAAAAAGAAATTGACCTACTCGGCGAGGATTAACTGCCTCTGGAGTTGAGCGAGGGTGATGTTATCCTCGCGATCATCTAGACGCGCTTCACGAGCCAATTGCCACGCACGCACCCGCTTGACCGACGCCGCCGCCTTATTGTACTTTTTCACCTTTTCCAAATATGCAGTCGCCGTTTTGTTGTAGTTTAAGACGCAGTCGTTGAGATGCTCCCGATCTTCTTTTAACTTTTCCGCTTTCCTGTTCAACATCCGTTCAGCCTCGTTCAACACCAACTCTCTTTCATCTGGATCGTGTCGTTCGGCTGCCACGTGTAAGTTTTTTAATTGGTCACATACTTCCAAATAGAAGCCTTCCGGAACTTGTTGAGCGTTGTCGTCCAAGATTTGCATGATTTTGTGGCACACATCCATTTGAGGATTCGACATTGTTCAAATTGAACACCAATTGACCACGTTGTACGTGCTGTTTACTTTTTTTTTGATACTTATTGTGTTTATTACATTCACTTAGGCGCTTTTTCTAAAAATTAGGCAGGTGATCAACGCCACCCAACTCGAAATCGGCCTTTTTCGGCGAAGCAGGTTTTTGGTGAGTCATCTCATCAACAAACTCAAACGTTTCTTTTTTTTCTTCGTAGTTTTCGTAGTTTTTGTAGTTTTCCTTTTTGAGACGGATGGTCTCGAGCCTCTTCTTTGTGGCTTCCACCTTAACGAGTTCCTTTTGAATCTCCGCAAGGGTCATGTTATCCTCGAGCTGTTCCTTAAGCTCCGCGAGGGTGATATCGTCCTCGTCCTCCTCGTCCTCCTCGTCATCTTCACATGCTTGGCAATGAGCGTCAAACATGTGACAGGTGTGTTCTCCGTTTTCGACCATCTCTTGGATGTCAGGGTCATGCATGATGTCATCATCATCCTCGTCAGAGTCGGTCTCAGGGACCGGATCGCGAAAGTCGGGCATGCTGCCAAACTCAGCCTTCTTGGTCTCGGGGGGAGGGAGGACCTCAAAGTTGATTTTAGCGTTGGGGAGCAGGGTCGTGAGACGATCCAAAGTTTTCATGGCGGAGCGGGATCCGATGAGCTTGCCGCCGAGAGCTTGGATTTCAAAGTTCATTGTTGTTTGTTGTTTGTTGTTTGTTGGTTGAAAAATACAAGGTTTTGAGCTGACTTAGGTTTTATTTTTACGATTGTTGTTGTTTGAGTTTGAGTTTGAGTTGCCCTTACGGTTGTTGTTGTTGTTGTTGTTGTTGTTGTTTGAGTTTGAGTTTGAGTTTGAGTTTGAGTTTGAGTTTGAGTTGTTGGAGTTCATGTTATTTTTAGTGGGGCGGCGGAACGATCGTGTCGCGTTGTTATTTGAGTTAGAATTGGAGTTTGCGTTACGGTTACCTCTTGGTGACCTCCCAGTATGTACCCAGTTGAGTACATCCTCAATAGACCACGACCCATCAATTTTATCGTATCCCTTCCAGCTCATAGCCGTCGTCCTAACACCAAACAATCCGTCATTATCGGGAAGTTGCATTGTTCCCTGAAACAATCTAAGTGTCTTTCCAGTCTTCGAAGTGGTGCTCATAATGTACGGGAAAGTTTTTGAAAAATACTTCCACTCGGCAGTGTTGCGTTCACTTTTTGGTGTATATTTGTGAATTATACCCCAAATGAACTTCTTAATGAAAGAGATACGCTTACGAGGATCATTAGGACCAGGGTTTTTAGTGCGACCAATCGCTAACATCATAGCATACAGAGCCTCCATGTAACAGAAATGATGTTGTGAAAGTTCATCGTATTGAGAAAGTCTGAATGCTCCCCGTGCACCCTTTTCACCGAGCTTATTGAGAATTAGGGATCCCCAATTTGACGGGTCATTCGTAAATTTACTGTAGCTGTTTTTTACAAAACCACCTGAAGGTTGCACATTTACCTTTTCTGACCTCGCAGTTACCTTTGCTTTACATCCAAAAATAGATCGTACCCTAGGCGTACTCCACTCCATCTTGGACCCAAACTGTTTCAACGCTACTGTTAAAAATCTTGAACCCTTTCCATACATAGAATCATATACAGTCACTTTACCATTTTGGTGTTCGACATGAAGGAGACCGGTATGACCCGTCCTATTCTGAAACTTATGAGTAAGTAAAATGAAGTCGTGATCAGTGTCGTGGGGGTACTTTTTTCTCGTTGTATTGAGATTATTAGTGGTCTCTTTAATTTGGTAAGACATATATCCACGAGTTCCAATAGTATCTGTCATGATCTGCTCAAACATACCCGGGGCGTGAAGATATGTTTTGGCAATTTCAGAAGCGTTCTCAATAGCGATAAGGGTTCGGGCTCGTTCGCGCGCCGGAAAAAGCGAAACTCTCGCGCCTCCACCAGTCTTGTTTCCCGCAGTACGTTCTATGTAATCGTTACGACTGAAATTAAGAGTCTTTTCACCAATCACTTTCATGAGCTGGGTGCGATTTGCACCCGCCGGTAGAAGTTTTACAGGTACAGGATTATTCATATGATATTTACTTATATTTTTTATTCAAACCTTCTTAGGTATTTAAATTTCGAATGGTTCTTCAAGTCCTATTAGCCGACCAGGTTCCTTTTTAGATACAAGATGGGTTATATGACTTGTGTGCACACCCCAAAGAATACCTGATACAACTGCCACCATTTCGTAGCTACTTAACCCATTTTCATCTTCAGTGTTACCAGTGATACACATGAAACTTCCTAGTGTTATCACATTTTCTACCCCCAATACTGGAAGAAGGGACGCGATCTCAACTGGATAATCATTTGAAGCTAGAATTAACCAAATTAGATTTGACAAAAGGGTGTAGAGATTCATGAAGAATACGAATACTTGACAACCACCTATGAGGTGTGGGGATATGATTATGAGTGATACCGTAGAGAGACACAGTTTTGACCATCTATAAATATATTCAGGTTCCGACATACAATTCTAAAGAGTCTAAATTTTAAGTAATTAGCGAAACCAATATCCATTCGCAGGTGATGATGAGGGTACGTTGGCGGCACTATTTGTTCTAGAGAGGGCTGGTCTAATTGTATCGGGGATGATAGAGTAAAGTTTCTTTAACTCGTTGCAGAGGGCTAGGTAGACGTTCTCAGGGATTTTATCAGATATACTGTCTATTATTTGCATTACATTTTGAAGTACATTCATTACTATATTATATTGCTATTTTTTCACACCCGCAATTTGTAAGGCGATCTTGAGACAATGTGTTTGTGGGTTCCAATTGGTTTCTCCGATGTCAATCATCTTCGCCGGCAGCCCAATATACGTCTTATACTTCCCCGCCACACGAATTTCAAGTCTAGAACCAAGATTCGCGTATGTGCAGGTGTCGCGTCCGCCCTGCCGAGGGAACTCGGCTTCTGGTAGATCAACCTCAAAGTGGATTCTACCCCCATCAGTGCAACTCCAGTACGCGTAGTTTGAACGAAAAACAGCTTTTCTCTCGATACCAGCTTCGGTTGGTGTTTGCCCATTCTGGTATGCTGAATCAAGTGCGCGCCTGTCACCCTCATAGTAGGGGCAGCTACGCCTATCGTGACCCACGTGGTGACAGCGACCACATCGACGTGGACCCGAAGATCGCTGGAGAGCAACTGAGGTGGGTTGACAAGTGTGAAGATTCTTGAGGTGATCACAGAACTGGAGGTAGAGACCTTCGGGGATTTTATCCGAGGCCTCGTCCAGCTGTGTCATCATCGTGCGTAAAATGTCTTGTTGAGTAGTCATGTTTTTAGATGAAATTTACAAATATTCTTACAAACTTAGGTGCTAAATTCTTTAACGGCGTCGTTCGACCCGCGCCACAAACCCGTTGTCCACCATTCGTCCATTCTCACCCACCCAAAACTCATTTGTCGCGGACTCCCAGTAATCACGGTGATAGACGCATGCATCAGCTAGCCTCAACTCGCTCTCCCTATCCACACAAAACATCTCCAACCCGGTCATCTTTGCCTTCGACTCAACCACCTTTAACTTAGCGTTTTGGAGGGTGACATACCATTTCCTTTGGCATTCTTCCTTGTAGCCATCATGAATCTTCTTCTCAAAGGCGGGAAGCTTTTGGAGTGTTTTGAGTGAAAGTTCATCGTAGTAGACGAATCCACGTTGAGCACGGATAATCTCCTCATCGGTTCCAATTTCCAACACAATTGTCCGAAGACCGTTTTCCATCAGGTTTTTCCAGGTCCAGCCGCTTGTCGGTCCATTCACGGCGGCGGTGCTTAGGTAACCAACGAGTTCCCCAGCCTCACCACCGGGGGCCCAACGAGTGTTCTTTTCACACCACAGCTTGATAGCCTGAGTCTTTCGAAACGCAGTCATACGCTTGATGGGGGTCCAAGTACGCCTCGCTTCCTTTTCGCATTTCATGAGAACCTTGTACTCCTCGTGCATCTTCTTCACATGATCCAGAAGCTGGTCTCTGAGAAGTGCAATATCAGAGAGACGTGTTCGATCGAGATTTGGGGCGAAGTCACTGTCCGAGTCATCATCACTATCAAGTTCCGAATCATCGTCACTGTAGTAGAAGGTGTCATCGTGGATGCTCTTGTTGCCATTCATGTGTTCATGAACGCGTTTCATTTGGTCGGCCATCTTCAGATACATTCCGTCAGGGATCTGACTGGATATTTCGTCGATGCATGCCATGAGGTTACGTAAGTCTTCCATGTTGGTTGATTGTTTTTTATTGAAAAATATAAATTCTAGGCTTCACTTAGGTATGGAACATCTAAGAAACATCATGGAGATCATGGATGATGATAAAATGTTCCCCACGAAAACAGAATGGGCGTACGTGGAGATATCAAACGAACTCAAACATTTACACTTGAAATTAAAAGACCTAATGGGTCAGGCAGAAACTACAGCTACAGTTGATCCTTCGGCACCACCACCCCTTCGTCGTCGTCCACCAACTCCGTGGAGAGACCTCAATAGTTTACGTGTGAGGCCTAGGCGTTAGTCTATATCCATCATAGAAACTTCAGCAACTGTGGTACCATCCTCCACGTGTTGATGCATTCCCTGTGTTGGTGGAGGGTAATACGCACCCGGTTCTACCGGCTCGAGGTTATCGGTCGCTGACCATTCCTCATGCAATTCTTGCAGAAACTGGTTGAGACCGGGGTACATAATCTCTTCATTAAGATCCCTCCATTGTTGGTGAATTTGTTCCCGTGCTCGCTGAGCAGCAGTATCAGGATCAGATGGTAATGGATCCTCAATCCATTCGGGTGGTTGACCATCAGTCATGGGTGCATACATGAGTGGTTGATTTTGGTCAAGAAGAAATGAAGGTGGTTTCACTTGTCGTCGCAGTTCATGTATAGTGTCACACAACTCCAGATAGTCTCCCTCGGGGATCTTATCCGAGTTCTTGTCGACGAGGGCCATTATTTTATGAAAGAGATCCATGTTTTACTTGATTATCCCATCATCGTTACATCACTTAGGTTGTTAAAAGACTTAGAACTTTTTTTTGTAACATCTTCGATTTGTTCAAACTCATGAAACAAATTCTGAATGTCATCACCAAGATATAAGGCTTGTCTTACTTTTTCAGTGAAAGCCACCAATTTTTTGAAGATTGATTCATTTTTTGTTGTCTCTACGAAGGATAGTAACCTTTTACACTTCGTAAGGAGAATATTTAAATCAGTTTCTCTTTCTCTTTTTTGATTTCTCTCAATTTCAATTTGAATGTATCGCTTTTCACCACAATCATTAACCGTTTCGATTATATCTTGAGTTAAAATTCGATCACTCAAAGATCTTTCCTTTCGAATAGGTTTCGGGGTAATGAGATCGACGACCGATTGTAGGAAACCGAACGGCATTTTTGGGGTGCAGGAGGTGGTTCAATTGGTGTGGTACAGTAAAGAACTTCTTCCCAGATCTTTCGTTGAACGTCTGGACAAAGTGATTCAGTAGCTCGAAGAAAAGCAATTCTCAATTCGTCCGTGGCCAATCCAGGGATTCCGAGAGGATATAAGGAGTGGGCAAAAAGGCCGTTGATGGGGATGATGTATTCGCTCATTGTTAATTTTTTAGATAATTTAGGCCGACTTAGGTGTCTCATCACTCTCTTCATCACTAGTGTTGAGGTACTGATCACGCTCAATCGATAATTTCTCGAGTTCAATATCCAGCCACACGCGATAAGGGGCATCCCAAACAGCCATTTTAACCCACGTGAAAATATAGTGAACGTAGGTAGGACCCATACCAATCATTGTCTGCATAATAGCCTGAGGATAAATCATTATTTATTAACTTTAGTATCTATTTTTTTATACTCGTTAAAAACTCGAATACTATCTATAAACGTCACCGCAGCAAGAGTACCAGTAAACACAATTGCCTTTGTTGCCATAGAAACTGCCATAATATAATATCTGGTGATATTAGAAATGTCACTTGACGACGTACCTAAAAAGGTTCAGTACGTGGTTGTTGATTCCAATTTTGTGAATGGCACAAATAATACATTTTCCCTAGACCTCACACTCAAATCAAATACACATGTGGAAGACATGAGTAGGGTACTAGGAATTAAACTAGTTGATTTCTATATTACACAAATTGGTGATAGTGGTGCAAGTGGTAGTACAAATATAGCAAAGTTTGTAGATATTGTTTGTCCAGATATTCCAAAAGTTGCTCAAATTCTTGATGAAAGACAAGGGCAAATACTTGCTAGAGTACCACTCGAAAGACACTTTTCTGGGAGTAATAATGTAATTTTACGTGATAAACAATGGCGTCGGTTTAATCAACAAACAAATTACTTTAATCCCATATCCATTAAGAAATTGAATTTTACCATCAATGAACAACAAGATGATGGTGACTACGTAACTCTTCAACCAGATGCTAAATGGTATATGATTCTCGAGATTACCACAGTGAATGTAAAAGAAAAACCAAAAGATAGAGAACTTCAAATCCTGAGAGCACTTGAAAAGTTACTAGGTAAAATTGATCGACTCAATGACAATGTTGAAAGACTCCCCGATAAACCTCCAGACGAAAACCCTAAAAAATATTCATTTGGTATGTTAATCGCCGTTTTGGTTTCATTATTAGGTGGGTTTATATGGTGGGTAAATAAATCTTCTGCGTAAAAAGTATGGGAGGTAAAAGAGGTCGCAACAATTTGAAATTTTCACTCTCATCATCATACGACGAACATGACTATTACATAGATGGAGAGATGGAGGGAATTGAACAGATTCCGCATCCAACTATAGTACCAAAAAATGACCATCAAAAAGACTACAATAGAGTACTTTATAGTATGAATAAACCCATGGTATTCGCAGTAGGACCAGCAGGTACAGGTAAAACTATGTTAGCGTGTTATGCAGCTATATCTGGTTATAACGACAAAACATACAAGAAAATCATTTTAACCCGACCAGTTGTATCTGTTGAAGAAGATATAGGCTATCTCCCCGGAACTCTAGAAGAGAAAATGGATCCATGGACCAGACCCATCATGGATGTTTTTAGTGAATTCTACAGTCAAGGTGATATTCAATATATGATCAAAGAGAAGATTATTGAAATTTGCCCTTTAGCGTATATGAGAGGACGGACATTCAAAGATTCATTCATTATAGCAGATGAAATGCAAAACTCAACACCAAATCAAATGAAGATGCTTCTTACACGTATAGGTGAAGGTAGTAAGATGGTCATAACAGGTGATCCCAAACAACATGATCGTAAATATGAAGATAATGGTCTCATAGATATATGTTCAAAATTAGATGGTAAACGCACCAAAAGAATTGAGTACATTAAATTTGAATTCAGTGATATCGAGAGAAGTCCTATCGTGCGAGATATTCTTGAGATTTATGGTGACAACTAATAATATACAGATGACAACCGGATTAGGAGTCGGTACAATCATGTCTATATTAGCATTGTGTTCGGGGACACCTCTCGAACCTCTACCACTTTTGTATATTATGGCTTCTGCACGATGGGCGTATGGTGCAGATAGATATTTGGATGGGAAGACTGAGGATACCCCAGAATCTATTGCTGCGGCTCTCTTAACAGCAAATCTGATACTATGGTACACAGATCAGTCTAAATATATACCACCAGAGATCTTATGTATTCTCATGTATCCTTCATTTAAACAGAATTTACCATTACTAAAACCCTTTTATGTGGGTACTTTTTGGGCGGGAGCTATCAGTGTTGTACCGCATCTCATAGCTCACACAGATGTTATTGAAAATGAAATGATTGCAATGGGTCTTCTCGCAACGAGTGTTTCTAATATGGCAGACATTGAAGATGTAGAAGATGATATTAAAAATGGAATATATACGATCCCAGCTAGATTTGGTATTAATCCCACGAGAGCACTATCAGCTGGTTTATTTATGGGATCTGTGTATAAAAGTGGCATCAAATTACCACATGCATTACCTACTAGACAAGTTTATAGACCTCAGTTCTCATCATTACCTTTGTCTGTTTTTAGAGACTTTCCACTCTGATCCTCGAAAGCCTCATCTCCATATAGTTCTTCCAAAGTGTGAAGAATGCTTCGTGAGTCAGAAAGAGCTGCTTCATTCGAACGAAGACTCCATTGTGCAATCATTTTCATTTTATGATGTGCCTTTTTGTACATATCAACCTCCTTTTCCAACTTCTTGATTTTCAGTGTGTCCTCATTCACTTTGGGACTGTTCACCGCGTAAACCCTCCTTCTAACTACACGACCAGGATGTTGGCGCCAATGTTTTGGCCTGTCTTCATTTGATACCGAGTTATAAATACGTGTGGGTGCGATCATATATTTATAATAGGGGTATTAACTTTAATTAACTTGTATACTTACGCATCGGTCTTCTTCGCGGCGGGCTTCGCAGCAGGCTTCTTAGCGGCAGGCTTCTTAGCGGGAGTCGCGGCCTTAGCAGGAGCTGGGGCAGGAGCCTTAACGGGAGCCTTAGCGGGAGCTGGGGCAGGAGCTGGGGC
>Ga0196887_1000946_pt1 | contig 13044 bp, 12 predicted proteins | sample VirMetDEL_Mar_31_FD_169094 | JGI IMG/M metagenome (GOLD analysis project Ga0196887, IMG submission 169094) | Aqueous microbial communities from the Delaware River and Bay under freshwater to marine salinity gradient to study organic matter... | ecosystem: Environmental > Aquatic > Marine >... | reverse complement strand
ACCACTCTGAGGAACAACATTTTCTACTACTCCATAAATGTCATCTACCATTGTGTGAGTAGTTGTTCCAGAAACATAGCTACCTGTAAATGTTAAACTATTAGCCGTCTTAGCAGTAAGCGTAGTACTCTGAGTTGCTATTGTGCTTTTAGAGTCTGGGAAGAAGAATACATCTATGTTGAACTCCGTATTAGAGTTTGCGTTTAGTATTTGACCTTGACTAGCCGTTGTACACATACCCTGCATCCTAACAGTTACATCACTAGATGTATCTAGTCTCAAACGCCCTTCAAAGAAGTCAGATACTCCTGCTCCTCCGCTATATATAGTCTTAGCTATTGAATTATTTACACCGTCGCTAAGTCTAACGTAACATGAAAAATCTCCGTTTACATAATTATCAGAGCTTACTTTAAATACATACTCTCCATTGCTAGGAGATCCTTGTGGTATAACTACGGCAGGTATCTTTGTTGCAGGAGATATTACATTTCCAGAAACGGTAGGTGTAAGACAGTCTGTGTCAGCAGGAATATCTGTAAAACTAGTTGCTGCCATCTGCCATTGACAATTAACTATTCCATTATAAGTTAAGCTACCAATAAAATGTGCTTGTGACACTACTTGAGTAGTTGTGTCTAATTCTAATTCAACCTGATCTAGATAAACATTTCCAGTTATAGCTGAAGCCGAGCTTATTTGGATTCCCATATCAGTTCCACCCATAACAACTGGAATTAAATATTGCTTCCACTTATTAGTTCCTAGAACAGTTAAGCTTGATTGTACCACTCCATCGATTGTAGATGAAACTTGTACGTTATCTTGATCCGTTTTAATCCATGCTCTAAGAACTCCTTGAAGTCCGTCTAGCTCAGAATTTAAAGCTGATTCTTGTAAATATGATCCTGCAGATCCTGCAAATGTAATTCTCATAGATTGAGTGTTTACATCAATTGGTAGGAATACTGCCGCGTCTTTTGTAGCTGTTACACTTACTAAAGTCGGAGTTAGATCTTCATGATTTGCAAGCATGTTAAATTTGATAGGAGCGTTAATCATTTGATCTGCTGCTTCATCATATTTTAATACTTGACCGTCTTTTCTAGCTGTGATTGTTACGTCTGTTAATTTATCTAGCTCAGGAGTTGCCACTACCTCATCAATTGCTGCTTGAACATTTGATGCTGCGAGACCACTTGTTGCATTATCGTATGTAACGTCTGCTGCTGCTGAAACTGCATCTTGAGCTTCCCATGTAGAGTTACTATTATTATATGCTAATACTTGTTTGTCTGTTGGTGCTGCTACAGCTACATTATCTAGGTCATCTAAGTCGATTCCTTGAATAGCATCAGGTCTTAAACATTTAATTTGAAGTGTGTTTGCATCTTCTACATAAAATAATGGGTTCGAGAATCCAGAAGAAGGTTCAACATTTGTTGCTTGTCCTAATACTGAATCTGATAGCCAGTAAAATTGCCCTACCGTATATCCGTGAGATGGAGCTTCTACTCTTGTCATGTCTGCCATTGTGAAATCATTTCCATCAATCGCTACTACTACATAATATGCTAAAGTTGCTGCATTATCTGCTAGTCCTTTTTCATAGTCTGTTCCGTTGTGGAAGATCCCATCACCTATAGCAAATCCGTGAGCTGCTTGAGTTATTACATATGTAGATCCTGCTAGATCTTTTGCTTCCCATCTTAGGTTTGATACATCATAAATTAATGCTTGTCCGTCTAATGGAGTAGGTACTGAAACATCTGATACTTCATCTAATGCTATTGTGTCGCCTATTGGTGAAGGTCTAAGACATTTGATCTGTAAAGTGTTCGCATCTTCAGCGTAAAATAGTGGGTTTGAGTATCCTGAAACTGGCTCAGTTGATACTGGTAATCCTGCTGTTGCTTCTGATTGAAAATAGTATTGTCCTACTGTAAATCCGTGAGCTAAAACTTCGATACGTCCAAAGTCTGCCGCTACAAAAGTGTTAGCATCTATAACTTCTACTACTACATGATATGCAAGAGTTGATGGATCGTTTGCTTGAGCTAGAACATATTCTGTTCCGTTATGTAAAATACCGTTACCTACTGAAAGACCGTGAGCTACCTGATCGATTTCGAAAGATGTTGATCCTCCGCCGCCTACTGGTTGAAGCTCATTAGTGATAACTTGGTACATTTTTAAAGTATCTGTTGCAAAACATAATTGACCGTCTGAAGCTGTTGCTGCATAAGTAATTAAGTTTGCCTCTGTATCTTGTTTTACATCTAATCTTACTGGAGCTTCTATTGATCCAGAGATTACGTTTGATGAATCTAATGTTTTATTTTGAAGTGTTTCTGTTTTATCTGGTAGTGCGTCTATTTCAGTTTGAAGCTCATCTAAAGCTCCTTGAACGTCTGTAGCTGCTAAGTTACCAGTTGGTGCGTTAGAGATTGCTGATGCATCGTGAGCGTCTATAGCGTCTACTAAGTGATCTGATAAAGCTGTTTCAGAAGAATCTACTCTACCTTCTACCTCGTCGATAGCTGATTGTACTTCTGTTGCTGTAAGTCCTGAAGTACTGTTATCATAATTGATCTCAGAAGCTTCATTTTGCCCATCTAGAGCCGTTTTAACTGCTAATGCTGAGGGTAGTTCAGTGTCGCTTGTAGCCGCGCTTATATCGGTTACTAGGACTCCTGCTTTAAGGTTGTCAGTTTCAATATTTGATATTGTGTTATTATCTGCATCGATATCTTTATTTGTTAGTGTTTGGGATTGATCTGCTGTTACTAGATCTCTTTCTGCACCATCAATATAAGCTTTAAATGTTAAGCTCGATGAGTTAGCTGATAATTCACCTTCTAAAGTTGTTGCTTCGGCAGTAGGTTTAAGTCTTACTCCTAACTGAAACTTTCTTCTTTTAACTGACATATTCTCTCCTTAAAACCACTTTGAAGTTATCTCCGTTTTCGCCGATATTTCAGGCGTTGCTAATTATTATCGTTTTACTCATTTATGCGAAGTAAGCCTCGTCAACTTTTGCTGCTGCTGAGAACTTAATTACTACTGTATCTGTATTTGCTTTTTCTAAATATTTGAATCTGAATTGACCACCATTTACGTCGAACTCTACCTCTGTCTCGTCACCTGAAAGATCCGTACTAAAGTTAATCTCTGTGCCGTTATATACACCTTCAATTGAGAAAGCTTCAACTTCAGTAGCTCCTCCTAGATATGTTCTTGTAATGTGTCCTGTGATTATTATTGATTGAACGTATGCTGTGTCGAATGATAAGTTTGTGATATCTCCGGTTACATACCCTCCAGATGATATTCCTAGTAAGTTTGTCTCTGTGGTTGGGATATCTCCCGGTCCTGAGATTTGAGCTGCAACGCCTGTGATAGCCTCTGCCCAACCTGTAGCCTCTTCACCGTAGTTATTATCTCCGGTTACTGGATATTCATATATCTCGTCTACGACTATTAAATTTTTAGGCATGATTTCCCCTTTATATCTCTATTATATAGTTGCTAATATGAGCGTAAATCCACCCATAAAATTAGGAGGTTTTTTGCTATTTTAAGTAATTACGGTGAGTTAAACAAAAAAGCCCCGGATTAACCGAGGCTCTGTTTATTGTAATCTTTTAATCTTAAGCTTCAGCTTTGATATATCTTAATTGACAGATCGATGCCGGACGAGAAGTGAATAACGCTTGGTCAGTCATACATCTCATTTCAACTCCATGTTTACCTTCTAGTAACTTGAAGAATTCTTCACCATCAGGTCTCTTGAATGTTACTTCAGTAGATCCGATTCTCTTAAGGTCCTTCTCACAGATGATATAAGCGTATCCTTGCTTAACAAATGTAGAAGCTTTAATTTTGATTGTTCCATTCTGACCAAAGAATTCGATCTCTCTAGCACCTGATTGGTGTTTAGCAGATGAATATGAACTATCGATAACTCTTTTAGAGTCTTGCTCGTTAAGTAAGTCATCCCATTGCTTAGGGTTAACATATACAGAAACTTCTTCTTCCATTAGACCTTTCTCAACCATTGAAGCAATTCCTTCTTCAATTTTAGCTTGTGAAAGAACAACTGGAGTTGCTAATGTACCAACGTCAACGATAGATCCTTGAAATAAAGGCTCGTTAGCATTTGGAACACCAAATAAGTTAACAGTTTCTTCAGAGATAGCGTGAACACCGATGAACTCGTTAAGAGTTGCCGGAGCACCTGCAATACATGCACCTTTGAAAAAGATAACATCTGTAGCAACTATTTCAGCAGCACCGATATTTCCTGTAGATTTCTTAAGTGAAACTGTTTTGTCTTTAAGAGAGTATCCTAAAATCTCATATGCATTTGAATCTCTGTTAGTTACTTTATCAGCAGAAAATACTTCTACTTTTGCACCAGTAGTACCATTCCAAACACCTGCAGCCCATTCAGAAACTTCGATTTCGATAGCTTCATCATTTGCTCCACCTACTGAATCCGTCTTAACAATTCCAAGTCCTGACTGTCCGTAGAACATTTGAACTTCTAATCTGTGGTAGATTGATTTAAGCATGTTTCCAACCATAAGGTCCATTGCTTTTTCGATTGATTGCTCACCAGAAGCTGATCTGTTTAATGCTGCAATAGAGATTGCAGATCTTAAAACAAGTTCTCTTGCTTTAACAGAAGCTTTCTTCATTTTAAATTCTTTAGCGTCTTCAAGATCAAATAAAGATCCATCTTCACCACCGTAAGTAAATCCTGATTCTAAAGAAAGGATAACAGGTTCAACATAAGCGTCCCCGATTTTCTTAGATGAGTCATACTTTACAGCATTGTACAATTTAACATGATCTGGTACTAGTTTTGTTACTTCAGACGCGTATCTGTCTTTATATAGACCGTTCAGCGTAGCTACTTCATTAGCCATTTTAATTTCCTTTGTCTTACTTCTTTCAGACATTTAGTTTAGTTAAAAGTTACACGAAAACGACCATCCTATTCTTCTTTTTAGTAAAAATTGGTATTTCAGATCTAGAGCAGGAGTCCGAGGATATCCTGATTGTTCCAAAAATCTCCTTAAACGGCATAAGCAGCTTCTAGAGGTCTCTTCTAAGGGAAAAATTACCCTTCATAACATAGTTGTTAATTTAAAGCAACTGTAATCGCATAAAAAATAATAAAAATTAGCTTTTTCAACAATTACAGTAACTTAGTTATCTAAATAATTCGCTTAATTTTCTTCCCGGAGCCTTATTTTCTTCAGCATCAGCAGGTTTAGATGCAACGTCCTTATTAATTGACTTTACATTTTTAACTTGTTCTTTAGCTTGTTGAACTCTTTCTTCTCTAAGCTTTTCGATCAAGTTCTTTCCTAGATATTTCTTAAGAACGTCTGTACTCTTAAATCTTCCTGCAGCTTTCTCATATTGCTGCTTAAGTTGATCCTTAACAGTAGGTAGAACGTCTTTTGCTGTCATATCATAACCATTCTTAACTGCCCACATTAATTCGTTAGCAATTAATCCAATAGTTTCTCTATCTGCTATAAGCTCATCGTCGCTATCTAAAGCTGCCATAATATCCGTTTGAATCTCATCAGCTAAAAGCTTTCTTTGCTCAGATTGCTCTCTTTCTTGCTTCTCTTGATTCATTTTATCGCGCTCTGCTCTTAATTGTTCAAGCTCAGTATCTCTTTCTACTGCTGCTTTTTCTTCTGGACTCATTTGAGCTGCTGCATGTCTTTTGTTAACAAAGTCTGTTACATAAGCCATTTCATCAAAGTCTGGATCTAGTGATTTTAAAGCTGCGAATGGATCGTTTAAGATATTCTGAAGTCCTGCGTTATAAGTCTTCTTTAGTTCAGCTAACTCTTGAGTACTTTTCTGACCCTTTGCTGCTAATTGAAGTTGACGAATCATCTCTTCTTCATTGTTAACGTCGATCTCTCTAACTAATTCTTTACCGTCTACTTTGATAGTATACTGACGAATCATGTCTTTGATTTCTTCTTCTGTAGCACCATCTTCTGCTGCTGCTTGAATCTCGTCCTCTAATTCAGCTTCTGTTTCTGCTTGAACTTCTGGCGCACTATCTTCCGATATTGGCTCAGATACCTCTTCACTTACTTCTTCAACTACTTCTGCCGACTCTTCCTGAATGGGCGCACTTTCTTCAACAGCTTCTGCTGCTACAACTTCTTCTGACATTTTATCTCCTTGCTAGTCCTATGGATATAGCATAGTTACCTCGCCATTATGGTAGAGGTTTAATTATTGTCGTTTTCTGCTTTCTTTAGTCGCTCTTCTCTTTCATGAGTTTTCTGATCGTAACCTTTAGGTTTTACGCCAAAAGTTCTTTGACGAGATTCACGTTTAAATTCTACACCTAAACTTTCTAGATCTTCTCGCGCTTCTTTTTTCAATACGTTCATGTTTTTATGTTTGCGACTCTTTTTTACAAATTCTTTATTTCTCTCATTTCGAATATAATATTCCATATCTTCTTCATTGATGATTACTCTATAGTTTGCACCTGTTTTTTTTGACATAAACTTTCTAAGAGATATTTTACATCCCGGTCTATGATCATATGTAATATAACGTATACGATTACTCGCCATTATAAGTCACCCGGCTCAGTTGGCATATTATCTGGTAATATTGTCCCTTCACCTGCAGGACGCGGCATATTAGGCTGACCTGCTGCATTAGAATCTTGTGGAGCCATCATAGGAGCATTTCCTTGTTCCATCGGTATTCCACCTTCTTGAGGAGCAGGAGGCATTGGAGGTTGTCCACCTTGTTGTCCCATATTTTCCGGCGTAGGAGCAGGAGCTATAGGAGTTTCACCATTCATTTGAAGAAGTGCAGGATCTGTAGATCTTAGTAAGTTAACATGCTCTTGAACATGATCTAATACTAATTGAACTAATTGAGGATCTTTCTTAAGTTCCGTATCGTTTAAAACTTCCATATGCTCTTTTATATGCATTGAGTGTTTCTCTGACCATATTGCTTGCTGAGGATCTCCGTTTACCATACCTTCATTTTCCGATTTAATTAAAGTTAGGTTATCTATCTTACCATCTGTTAGGTAGTCGAGATTTCCAGTGTTTAATACCATTAGGTATTTGTCAGCATTATCAATTAGACCCATCTGTAAAAGGTTTTCTGCAACTTGCGCTCTACCTGCTGTACTTTGCATTAAAGCATTTCCTGCGTCTACAATAACTCTGTTGATTGATGTGATATCATCTGACTTAAATTCTTTCATTTCTGAAGTATTATTGATTCCTGCAATTGCTATCATTCTTGGAGCTTTTGCAAAGTCTTTTAGTAAGTTAATTAATCCGGTCCCTACATCTTCTAGTAAGCGGATATATGATTGCTGTAATCCTGATACAAACTGTAAAGCTTGCGACTGAACAAGTGCTAATGCGTTACCAGATCTTAGTGATTGCTCTGGATTACCACGCGCTACCGAGTTTACTCCTGATAATGTCTCCATAGTCTTTTCTAATAGATTCATCATCTGATAAACTTCTGGACTAGTTGCTACTAGTTGTAATGGTTCGGGCTTTCCAAACTGTGCGTTATATTTTAAGAACTGCATACCATCACCAACATCTTCTGGCTCAATATCACAGCCTCTAGGAGCTAGGATACTTTGAATACCAAATGCATTAATGTTTGTTGCTGCTGTTGAATATAAGCTGTTAAGCATTTCTTGTAGTGGTAATAAATCGAACATGTCAGAATATCCATAAGGAGTTCCAATAATGTTTGAAGGTGTGATCCTATATACTGGTAATGATCTGTACGGAAGAACTGTATTTTCTAAAATGACATCTTCGTTACAGTACATGAAATAGTTTCCATCTGGCATTGAAGCTGTTCTTTTGTGGAACATCTCATAAATAAATACGTCAGAAGTTTCATTTCGCTTAGAGTAAGAAGCTGAGTTCTTAACTTTCATCTGCTTATCTACTGTATCTAGTTGGATTATCTTTTCATTAAGCTCCGGATATTTTGCCGCTAGATCATATTTGTTAATTTTAGATCTAACTAGAACCCAATCGTTTTTGTCGTAATATTCTTTTGTAGCGTCAAAAACTACATCATATGGAGATACTAGAGAAAATTCTACGTCCCCTTCGTGTATATTAAATCCGTCCAGTAAGTTTCCTTTCTCATCTAAAGGATTACCTTCCTTATCTGTTGAGAATATGGAATTAGGATCAGGCTCCACTACGTCGTGGATTTCGCCCTTATTACTATTCCATTCAAGTTTTACATAACCTGATCCTAGGACTATTGCATATTGTACTGCATCTTTTAAAACTTCTTCTAATCTTTCTTCTCTCATATAATAATCAAGTAAGCCGTTTCCTAGCTTTGCTTGTATCATTGATTTTCTATCAGTATTTACTGCTCTACACTGAAATGCAGGTCTTGTACCTGTAACCATAACATGAATATGACGCGCTAAGTTTCTGTAGTGATTTACTGCCAGATTTACTAGTTCTCCGTTTTCACCGCCAAATGAAATGGCATGGTCGCCATTTCCAGATGATCCGTAATAATCTCCGTAGTATGCCTTATAAGATCTTTCAATCTTATTTAAGTAGTTAGAGTCATTTATACCTGCGAACCAATCTGCTGATTTCTCGCGCAATACTCTTACTTTAACTTCTGGCTTATCTGCCGCAAAATATACATTGTTCATATAGTTCCTTTTTAGTACTTGTTATAATATAGTTGCTAAAATGTATTAATTATTTTATCTTTTTTTTCCAATATTCATTATTTTCTTCATAGTTTCAGCATGTTGCGAGGTTCTTCTAGCCTTTAACTTAGCTGATTGATAGGTATCTGGACCTATATTCACCCCATATCCGGCAGGAAAAGGGTTTCTATAAGCATGTATGTTCCTAATTAGGTAATATAAAGCCGGTATAGCATCGACGTGACCACCCTTGATAGTTTTATCGGGAGAATCATTTAAACGCTTAAAATCGCTTCTCTTGCTGTTCCACTGACCATATTCTAGGTGGTATATAAGATGCTTACATCTTTCATGGATTTTAACTCTACCTTGACCCATCCAGATCTTCATCTCATTTATAGCCCCTGCTTTATTATCTTTCTTGGTAGGCATAAACTGGATATTATGTAATTGGCGTAAATCGTTGATTAGTTTCAGATCATTATCCATAACTCTAAGATACGGCTCTGTATTTTGCCCATCTTTGAAGAATCTAAGTTTCTCTTTCTTTTTAATCTCTAATGCTAGTGCCTCTGTGGTCATTGTAGCTCCGGACATTACCAGTTCATCTGTGATTACTATAGCTGCATTTTTAAAATCGTAGTATCCAAATAACATTACTGTTAAATCGACGTATCCAATATCGGCTCCTATATAGAAATCTGTATGCTCTGGAACCTCATAATCTGATATTACGATCTTATCCTTGTTTAGTGCAAATTCAGCACATATTGCCGATTCTGTATCAATTGCGACTTCACACATATACTCGCGCTTAAAGTCTGGATCTTCAACACCTCTTGGATAATCATCTATAATCTCTTGTACGATCTCAGGAGTAAAGTTTGGGTTATCATATATTGTAAATATTTTAAGTCTATCTGAAGCTTTATATGGAATCATATATTCAGTTACAAACTCATGGTCCGGACTTTTAGACGGCGTAGATGCCATTATAATCCTACCACCTGTAGTTCGAATAGTTGGCGATAAAACTGATCTAATTGCATATTTTAAATCATCTACGAATCCTGCTTCATCTACGATGCAAAGGTGAGCGAACCCTCCTCGAATCGAATCAATCCCTCCTCCATCAGATCCTGCTAGTTGTATTTGCGATCCATTATGAAAGTTGAATATCTTATCTTGAGTATTAAATACTGGTTTCAGTTCTTCAGGGCAATCTTCTGTGATCATCCTCATAACTGGTATAATGTTTGTCTTTGCATCTTTGGCTTTTGGGAATACGAACTTTACAACTGAGTTAGGTTGCTTTAGACATTGCATCAAAGCTTCTATAACTAACCAGTATGTTTTACCAGTACGTCTGGAAACTACTACTACCGAAGTCTTTGTAGTGTCCGTATCTACTGTACTCTTAAGTTCTTTTTGAACCCTATTGAGTTTCCATGATAGCTCTCCCTGTTCCCAAAGTTTGGCAATAGCCTCTTCTTTAGTAATAGGAGTTCTTTTCTTGCCTCTACTTTTCATCCAAGCTACCTACTATTTTCAATAGTTCTGCTGTAGATTCTTTCTTTGTAGGCTTAACCATAGAATCAGTTTTACCTCTTATCTGACGAAGATTTTTTAATAATATATCGTAGTTCTTTATATCTCTATCTGAATAGTCCTGATCTCTTACTAGCATAGCAATATGTCTAATCCCATCGATACAGATCTGCTCTTCTACAGATGTGAAGTTAATCCCTTCTAATTCGTCCTGTAAGTCGTTTTCAATGATAACATCTTTTAACTTACCATTCTCAGCTTCAACTGCCGAGATTCGTTCCTTAAGAGCTTTTAACTCCTCTTCGAATTCATTGAAGTCATCTCCAGTTTCAAAGTCCATTTTACCATCCTGCTATTTTTTGAGCTTGCTTACTAGATAGTGATTTACTTACATCTTTGAATTTAACCTTACCTAGTTCTTTTTCTAGGTTATCCATTCTATCTTTGTTAGTCTTATTAATCTCTTCTAATCTTTCAGCGAAGATCTTTTCATAATCAGGTTTCTTAACAGAATCTAAGTATAGGTTGTACCCCCATAAGGCGCATAATCCTATTATTGAAATAGATACTGAAATACTTGGTTTTACAAAAGATAATCCTACTAGAGATACTAATAAGATAAGCGGTAATGCATTTGATAATTTTTTCATAAACATCCTTGTTATTTTTTCTTCTTTATTGCGTTACGGATCTTACTAAATAATTCCTTGTCTTTTGACTTAAGAGGTTCTATCTCACCTTCTTTACGTTTCTTGACTTTATCTAGATCCTTATTTTTAACTATATTCATTATTCTAATCCTAACTCTCTTCTTCTTTTTAATCTATGTTCAGCAGCTATTGATTCTCTTTCTTCCTGAGACATATCTTTTTCAGAATAATCTCTAGCTGAGTCTTTAGCGTCTAACATATCTTTAAGTTCTTCATCTCCGCTTTCTTCTAGACGATCCGAAACTACTCCACTTCTTTGATCTTTTATAGCTCTTAATTCTTTAAAATAATCCTTATTACTTTGCTCTGGTAAATCCTGTCCCATAGAGTCTAACCTATCAGCTCTTGCAGGAGATCTTCTATAGTCCTTCATACCTTGAGCTTCTGCTATCATCATATTCTCTTCTTCTGGAGATTCTCCTAGTTCTGATGCATCTGCTGCTTCACTAGCTAATAACATAGGTAGTCCTGCTAATCCTGCTGCTGCCTTACCTAATCCTTTTCCTCCAATTTTACTTCCTAATTTAGAAAGCATTGAAGTTTCAGCTTTATTAGCCATCCTAGATCCTGACTTACCCATAGGTTTAGCTAAATCATCAATTGTAGATGCTCCAGACATTCTAGTAGCTAATTCCTTATCTGGAACCATATTCTCTGCTAGATCTCCTGTCATTCCCATTCTATCTCTAATATTAGCAGCTAAAGGTCTTTTCTTACCTAGCTCTAAATTATCTAATTCTTTTTTAGAAGCCATTCTAGCATCTATTAATTGTTCTAAAATGTCTTTCTCATCAGCCATAATGTCTCCTGTGTGTATGGTTACATTATATAGTTGCTAATTTGTCACTCCTAAGCTCCGTTTTTTATTTAAAAATCCAGTGATATTAGATATTTAGACACAAGAATTCCTAAGAGTATTAGTATAATTCCCTTATAAGTGTCCCAATACAGACATTACCTATTAGGTAGGTTAACTGACCTATAAAATAGGTTAACCTCGCAACATACAAAGGTGATCTTCCATGATCTATAAGCCCTACGCTAGATTCCTAGCTATAGGAGGGTATTGGTAATACCATCTTCTCTACCTGTCTTGCGTAAATGACCGCAAACTCTGGGTATAAAGTCATCCTGCTACCGAGTCTCTTAAGGTTGGCTCCCTGACAGTTTAACCTACTTTGTATGCTGAGATATTGATCCCCATAGCCCACTCTTCCGCTACCATAATCTAATACCTTCTATAATATTGTAACATAGAAATTAATTGTTGACAAGTGTTTTGTTTGAGAGTATACTAAAAAAGACGGAGGACCGGATGATAGAAGTATGAACCCCTGTGGCTAACCGTGTCCTTAATAGAATGAGCTTGAGGTCAACGTCCGTCATTTAAAAGGAAATTATGATAGGAAAAGTAGCAAGACATCAAGTACCTTTATTCTTCACATTTGATGAGGAGAAGGCTGAATTAATAGTAGAAATGTTATCGGAAGGTTTAGAGTATCATTATGCGAATATTGATCTCTTTCAATTTCCTAACGATTTAGATCCTTGGGAGGATGAATAATGAAGATGTTTATGAATAGAGGTAGTGTCAGGTTGTCGTCAGAAAGCGGAAGGTTTTGTATAGGATCTACTTTTAAGTGGGATGATACTGAAGGTGTTGGAGGAGTTAATCATAGGGTATTATTTGGATTTACTAAATCTAAAAATATAAATTCTACAACTTATCAGATATCTATTTTAAAATTGAGATTATTTTCGATAAAGGTTAGATAATGATTAGTATTATATTAGTACTTGTAGCGGCAGGATTCGCAATAGGATCGGTTAAAATAAATACTACCTTTGGATGGTTTCAAAGTACGGTATTAGGACTATTATGTGTGATACCTTTCTTACTAGGATTGATCGTAGATGCTCTTCAATTTGGGGTCGCAATGCTGTTTCGTTTGGCGTTTGCACTCGGGGGCACTAGTTCGAGTGAATTGATGCTATCTTACTTGACAAAGAATGGAGTTCCTGCTAAGGTAGTAGTCAAGGGTGACGGATCAGATATTC
>Ga0196887_1000941_pt1 | contig 13083 bp, 20 predicted proteins | sample VirMetDEL_Mar_31_FD_169094 | JGI IMG/M metagenome (GOLD analysis project Ga0196887, IMG submission 169094) | Aqueous microbial communities from the Delaware River and Bay under freshwater to marine salinity gradient to study organic matter... | ecosystem: Environmental > Aquatic > Marine >... | reverse complement strand
AATCTGCACCGTGACTCGGTAGTTGCAATCTGCAATTCTGTTGCATTCTGCGTCGCAATCTGGGGCGGGGGGGATCTGCACTGATGACTGGGTTGTTAGATCCTACCTAGATACAAAAAAGAGTGAAATTGAACCTTAATATAACCCCTAGTTATCTAACGAGAAACCTATATAACAAAAGGGTTTAAGCAGTTCAGAATCTGGACCGTGCTGGTACAGTTTAAAGGGCAATGTAATCTTATTTAAAATAATACTTGACAAACACCTAAAAATATGGTACAATAAATAGTATATTATATCTTTAAAGATTCTTTACCGCGCTGTGTAAGATAAATATTATATGATAATCATTAAATGTATGACATATAAGCACGGTAACGAAACTTTAAAGAGACTTTAAAGAGGTATGTATGTCAGATGTTGATAATCCTCCTCGCCGAAAGCGTGGAAGACCGCGTAAAAGTGACGTAACATCAGTAAAAAAAGGAAGTCGTAACGCTGTTGGTCGCCCGAAGGGTGACGCTGCCGTGATCAACGAATATAAAGCAAGGATGTTAGCATCCCCTAAGTCCCGGAAGGTACTTGATACTATCTTTGATGCGGCGTTAGACCACGACCATAAAAATCAAGCGGCTGCTTGGAAACTTGTTATGGATAGAATACTTCCTGTTGCTGCATTTGAGAAGGATATTGTTAAGGATGGTGGTAGGAATGCCATTCAGATTAACATTAGTGGTGTTGGTGCTGTAGAGGTGCCTGAGCCTACAATTATAGAAGGCGAGGTTGTTGATGAGTCTTAAACACTTTACACGCGAAGAGTTTGATTGTCAGGTTACTGGCACCAACAACATGGAGATGGCGTTCTTAGAGAAGTTAGACGAGTTAAGGGCGTACTGTGGATTTCCTTTCGTTATAACTAGTGGGTATCGGCATCCTACAATGCACCCCATAGAAAAAAAGAAAGAAGTTCCGGGTACTCATGCCCAGGGGATCGCGGCAGACATAAAAATAACTAATGCCGTTGATCGCCTTAAGCTTGTAAAGGCTGCTTTGTCTTTAGGATTTACTGGTGTGGGTGTTGCAGATGACTTTATACACGTAGACACGCGCGGAACAACACCCGTTATGTGGACGTACTAGTGGATTTAGACATTGAACTACTGCCGTGGCAACAAGAAGTCTGGGCAGACGATACACGATTTAAAATAGTTGCGGCGGGACGACGTACTGGTAAATCCAGACTAGCTGCATGGATGTTAATAGTTAACGCATTACAAGCAGATAGAGGACATGTATTTTATGTTGCGCCGACCCAAGGACAAGCACGAGACATCATGTGGCAAACTTTGCTTGAGCTTGGCAATCCTGTTATCTCTGGTAGTCACATCAATAATTTACAAATCAAGTTGGTCAACGGAGCAACCATTAGCCTCAAAGGGGCTGATAGACCAGAGACAATGCGTGGGGTGTCGTTAAAGTTTCTTGTTCTAGATGAGTACGCAGACATGAAGCCTGACGTATTTGAACAGATCCTGAGACCTGCGTTAGCTGACCAAAAAGGCTGTGCTATGTTTATTGGGACACCAATGGGCAGAAACCACTTTTATGAATTGTACAAATACGCGGAGATAGATGATGATCCGACCTACAAAGCATGGCACTTTACGTCGTATGATAACCCGTTGTTGGACCCTGATGAAATTGACATGGCAAAAAAGTCTATGTCTTCTTATGCGTTTCGCCAAGAGTTTATGGCGTCTTTTGAAGCGCGTGGGTCAGAAATGTTCAAGGAAGATTGGGTTACGTTTGGTGAAGATGAGCCAGAAATAGGAGACTATTACATTGCAGTTGACTTGGCTGGTTTTGAAGAAGTCAACAAGAAACGTACCAAGAATTCAAAGCTTGATGACACAGCTATTGCCGTCGTTAAAGTTAGTGAGCATGGCTGGTTTGTTGATAATATTATTTATGGACGATGGAGTCTTGACGAAACAGCGGCCAAGATATTTCAGGCTGTTAGAGATTACCGTCCCGTTAGTGTGGGTATCGAAAGAGGTATTGCAAAACAAGCAGTAATGTCTCCGTTACTTGATATGCAAAAACGCTATGGTTTGTTCTTTAGAGTAGAAGAGTTAACCCACGGTAACAAAAAGAAAACTGATCGTGTTATGTGGGCATTGCAAGGACGATTTGAAAACAACTTTATAACATTAAACAAAGGCGAATGGAACAGTAGATTTTTAGACCAACTGTTTCAGTTTCCTGATCCATTAACTCACGATGACTTGGTAGATGCTCTAGCTTACATAGACCAAGTAGCTAATGTGGCTTACGACTACGATTATGAAATCGAAGACCACGAAATCTTAGACGTAGTAGCAGGATACTAATATGACTGATTTATACGAAGCAGACCCACTGATGATTCAAGAATCCTTAGAAGATTGGGTTATAACTAAATGTGAAGACTGGAGAGATAACTACGAAAGCAATTATGAACAGAAATTTGAAGAGTATTATAGATTATGGCGTGGTCAATGGGATCCTTCTGACAGTCAGCGTGGGTCTGAGCGTTCCCGTATTATTTCTCCTGCACTTCAACAGGCAGTTGAGTCTAATGTAGCGGAACTAGAAGAGGCTACGTTTGGACGTGGTAAGTGGTTTGATGTTAGTGATAACTTTGGTGATACGGACAAGCAAGACGTACAGTTCCTTCGTAACAAACTTACAGAAGACTTTGAAAACTGCATGGTACGTAAGGCCGTTGCAGAATGCTTAATTAACTCAGCAGTGTTTGGTACAGGCATTGGTGAGATTGTTATTGAAGAAATGAAAGAGATGGTTCCTGCTACTCAACCTGTTATGGGAGGTGATCTTCAAGCGGTAGGTGTTAATATTACTGAGCGCGTTGTTGTTAAACTTAAGCCAGTACTGCCTCAGAACTTCTTAATCGACCCTGTAGCAACGTCTGTTGAAGATGCTATGGGTGTAGCTATTGATGAGTTTGTCAGCAAACACCAAGTAGAACTACTACAAGAGCAGGGTGTTTATCGTGACACGTATGTCGGTAATGCTGCTCCTGATACGGACTTAGAGCCTGACCAAGACCTTACAATGTACAACGATGATAAGGTACGTCTTACTAAGTACTATGGATTAGTGCCACGAGAGCTTCTAAATGAGGCTGTGAGCGACGATACAGAAGAGCTGGTAGAAGAGGAAGGGCCAGACTCAAAGTACGTAGAGGCCGTTGTAGTGATCGCTAATGGTGGTACGTTACTGAAAGCAGAAGCTAACCCATACATGATGGAAGATCGTCCTGTTGTAGCTTTTCCTTGGGATGTAGTACCCGGACGCTTCTGGGGTCGTGGTGTTTGTGAGAAAGGCTATAACAGTCAGAAAGCACTTGACACAGAGCTACGCGCTCGTATTGATGCGTTAAGCCTAACAATCCACCCAATGATGGCGATTGATGCAACAAGACTACCAAGAGGTGCAAAGCCAGAAATACGTCCCGGAAAGATGATACTAACTAACGGAGATCCTCGTGAAGTACTGCAACCCTTTAACTTTGGTCAAGTTAATCAAATCACTTTTGCTCAGGCCGGAGCCTTGCAGCAAATGGTACAACAAGCAACAGGAGCCGTTGACTCAGCAGGAATTGCAGGTCAGGTTAACGGCGAGAGTACTGCCGCTGGCATTAGTATGTCTCTTGGCGCTATTATTAAACGTCATAAACGCACACTAATTAACTTCCAACAATCTTTCTTGATTCCTTTTGTTAAGAAAGCTGCTTATAGGTACATGCAATTTGACCCCGAAAATTACCCCGTGGCTGATTATAAATTTAACGCTAGTAGTACTTTGGGTATTATTGCAAGAGAGTATGAAGTAACACAGCTAGTACAGTTACTTCAGACTATGGGCAAAGACTCACCGTTGTATAATACATTAATACAATCTGTTATTGACAATATGAACTTGTCTAACCGTGAAGAACTACTTGCAGCGTTGGCACAAGCATCACAGCCTAACCCCCAAGCACAGCAAATGCAACAACAAGTACAACAGTTGCAGATGCAGTTCCAGCAATCACAAACTCAAGCACTGTCTGCTCAGGCTCAAGAGTCACAGGCACGAGCCGCTAAGTTGGCAGCAGAAGCTCAGGTTGTTCCGCAAGAGCTTGAAATTGACAAGATCAACGCTATCACTAGAAATCTTAAAGAAGGCGACCAAGATGATAGAGAGTTTGAGCGTCGTATGCGCGTAGCAGAAACATTGCTTAAAGAACGCGAAGTAAAAACAAGAGAGCAAAGTAGCAAACAACAGGAGACAAGAAACAACGAAACCCGTGAAGCTGAACAAATGCTAATGCAGCGTCTTAATCAAGAATGAACGTGGACTTAAAACTCACAGCCATTTACGATAAACTACTGTCTAAGATACAGTCAGTAGAAGCTATCCGTGGAGAACAGGGCGATAAAGGTGACACAGGTGTTGCCGGTCCTACTGGTGAGCAAGGCGCTAAAGGAGACAAAGGAGATAGCGGTAAGGACGGTAAGGATGGTAAAGACGGTACTGATGGTATTGATGGTGCTGACGGAGCCGCAGGAGTAGGCGTAGAAGACGCTACAGTGGACTTTGACGGACACCTAGTACTTACCCTAACCAATGGCGAAGAAGTTGATGCAGGGTCCGTTAAGGAGCTTTCAGAGGATACAGAAAAGCCTACTAATGTTTACAACATATCTATGGGTAGCTTGGCTAGTCGAGCAGACCTAAAGAACGCTAGGGCTAAGATTGTTACTGCTGACCATACAACCGGTGGCTCTGAGATTCTTAAGGTTAATAACGGATGTGTAATTAATCTACGAGAACATCCGCAAGACAGGGAAACAGTTTTAGTAAATGTCAATACAGAAGAGCAAGTGGATATTGTAGGGCTAATAAATATTGTTAACCCAGACTATTACGATATTGCTGAATACATAACGGGTGAGTTTGGTTATGCCAGCTTAGTAGTAGATCATAAAAACACAACCTTCCATTTAATATACATTCAAGAATTTAATGAGTGGTTGGCAATCTAATGAGTTACATACCTTATTCCAGAGCAGACTTAATGAGTGCAGACCCGATCTTAGTATCAGGTGAGCCTTCTTTCTACAATGTTTCAGAATACAACGTAGACGCTTCGCAATACACTTCTGGACCTCACGTAACAAAAGGTACGGAAATACTTAATTGCAGAGACAACATAACAATTATTTTAAACACTACGCCTAAAGACAGAGAAACAGTTTTAGTAAAGCTAAAAGACAACAGCACAATTAAGATTATTGGAAATATAAACCTGTCTTCCTCTGGCGCTTTCTTTAATGAAGAGCAATACAATATAGACCAGTACGGCAGTGTTACAATAACAATGAATACTCAGGACACTTCAAGAACATTTATATACGTTAAGAAGTTTAATGAATGGTATCCATACTACAGCTAGGATAAAACATGCTAACGCAACAAGAAGTACAACTACTTTTTTCACGAGTAGAAACAATGTTAGAGCCTTTAAAGGTAGAGATACAAGAACTTAAAGAACAATTGGAGGCTTTAAATGCCAAACAAAAAAGCGGACCCAAGACTAGCACGAGCAGGAGTAAGCGGGTACAACAAGCCAAAGCGGACGCCTAGTCACAAGACTAAGAAGTTTGTAGTTGTTGCCAAGGAAGGTGACACCGTTAAGACTATACGTTTTGGCGATCAGAACATGACGATTAAGAAAGATCAACCTGCACGTCGTAAGTCGTTCAGAGCGCGTCACAAGTGTGACACAAGCCCACCCAGTAAGCTCACAGCTAGATACTGGTCATGTAAAAAATGGTGAGACTATGGCTAAAGGTGTAAAACATTACAAACGTGACGGTACTGAGTTTACAGGCAATACGCATAAAATGCCTAATGGCTCAATACATTCAGGTAAAACTCACGGAAAAACATCAGTACCCCTTTTTCATTTTGAAGAGCTGTCTAAGACGGCAAAGGAGAAAGCAATGCCCGGTTATGGAATGAAGTCAATGAAACCTAAGAAAAAAAGTCCTGCTTTACCTAAGCGTGGCCGACGTACAGTTACCAACAAAAAAAGTAAAAAACCAACACGTCCGGGTGGTCAACGAGGTTATTAATGGCTAAAGCAAAAGCAAAGCCTAAGAAGTCTGGACCTACTCCTAAAAACAAAGCACTGTACGCTAGAGTTAAGGCAGAGGCTAAACGTAAGTTTGACGTGTGGCCTTCTGCGTATGCTTCGGCATGGTTGACTCGTGAGTACAAGAAACGTGGAGGTACTTATGCCTAGAAAGGTTTCTACAGGAGGTGCTAAACGTCCCAAAAAAGGTTTAACCAAATGGTTTGACGAAGAATGGGTAGACGTTAAGACAGGTAAGAAGTGTGGACGTAAATCTGCTAGTAAAAGTAAACGTCCATATCCATCCTGTAGACCTAAAGCTGTAGCTGCTAAGATGACCGCAGCAGAGAAAAAGTCCTCTGCTAAACGTAAAACAGGACCAGCTAAAATTAAACATGCAGTAACAGCGTCAGGACGTAGAAGAAAAAATACAAGAAACGCTTGACATTTAACAAAATGTATGGTATAATATTACTATACAGTAAACTTTAGAGGAAACTATGACACCCGAGCTTGAAACATACTTTAACAATTACAATGAATTGTTTAATCATGAAGGTTTCAAACAACTCGTTAGCGAGCTTTCTAATAACGCAACACAGTTAGCAGATATACAAACAGTAAAAGACCAAGAAGATTTATATTATCGTAAAGGTCAAGTAGCTGCTTTTGCAACTGTTATTAATCTACAAGGTACTATCGAGGCTGCCAGAGACCAAGCTGAAGCTGAAGAAGAAGACCCTGTAGATGTATAAAATATATGACTTCCGTTGTACTAACGGACATGTCTTTGAAGAATTTGTAACGTCAGGTACTACAACCAGTAGGTGCGGTTGTGGTGCTAACGCTACAAGAATGGTATCTGCCCCGTCTTTTCACCTTAATGGTTCCGATGGTTCATTCCCCGGAGCGCACATAAAATGGGTTAGGGAACACGAAAAAGCAGGTAATAAATAAACATCTCCATAATGATTATAATCACGGAGTTTAATAATGTCTAGAGCAATGATGATTGATCCACAGCCTGAAGAGGACAACGTGGACGAGATCGAAACCAACGAAGTTAACGAGATTCAACAAGAAGTAGAAGTTGAGCAACCTCAAGAAGAAGCTGCACTACCTGATAAATACCAAGGCAAGTCTTTGGAAGAAGTTGTACAGATGCACCAAGAAGCTGAAAAGCTTTTAGGTCGTCAGTCAGGTGAGGTAGGAGAACTTCGTAAAGTCGTAGATGATTATATTTCTACGCAGACACAACAATCAGCACCTCAACCACAAACTGTTGAGCCTGAAGACGATATTGACTATTTTACGGACCCTCAAGGCGCAGTTAATCGTGCTATTGAGAATCATCCTAAGATTAAAGAAGCCGAGGCGTATTCTTCTAACTATAAGAAACAGTCTGCTCTTGCGGAGCTTAGTAATAAGCATCCAGATATGCAAGACATTCTTGGTGATCCCAAGTTTGCAGAATGGATCAAAGCTTCTAAAATTAGGACTCAGTTATTTGTAGCCGCTGACCAGCAGTATGATGCTGACTCTGCTGATGAACTTTTCTCACTCTGGAAAGAACGGAAAGTTGTAACAGAGCAAACTGCCAAAGTTGAAAAACAGGCACGTAAGCAACAGCTAAAGGCAGCTAATACAGGTAACGCACGAGGCAGTGCAGAAACAACCCGTAAAAAAGTATATCGCAGGGCCGACATTATTAAACTAATGAGAACAGACCCCGAGAGATACCAAGCTTTGTCAGAGGAAATTCTACAAGCATACTCAGAGGGTCGTGTAAAATAATCTAGGAGATTAACATGGCTACTGTACCATATCCCGGCGCCACGGGTATTACTGGCAAAACCGAAGCAGCAACTTTCATCCCAGAAATCTGGAGTGATGAAATCATTGCCGCATACCAGAAGAACCTTAAGATGGTTCCTCTTGTAAAGAAGCTTTCAATGACAGGCAAGAAGGGCGACAAGCTCCACATCCCTAAGCCTACTCGTGCTGATGCAAGTGTAAAGGCTGAAAACGCCGCTGTTAACATCATTGCTAACACTGAAAGTGAACTTGCAATCGACGTTAACCGTCACTTCGAGTATTCACGTCTTATTGAAGACATCGTAGAAGTACAAGCACTTAACAGCCTCCGTCAGTTCTATACTGAAGATGCTGGTTATGCTCTTGCTACTAAGATTGATACTGACCTCCACGCTGTAGCTACTGGCTTCGGTAACGGAACAATGACTCTTTCTCCAACTGCGACTAGCTATCAGAACAGTGCGGCCTTCTTTAACAACAACGGCACTACTACTGCGTTCACAGGACAGGCTCTCCCAGCTAACACTGCGTTCGATGATGGCTTCTTCCGTGACATGATTCAGAAGATGGATGACAACAACGTACCTATGGAAGATCGTTGTCTTGTTATTCCTCCTTCTACTCGTAACTCTATCATGGGTATTGAGCGTTATGTGTCTACCGACTTTGTTGGTGGTCAAGTAGTTCAGTCTGGCCTTATCGGTAACTTGTACGGTGTAGACGTTTATGTCTCTAACAACTGTGCAACTATCGCTTCAGGTAAGCGCGCTGCTCTGTTGTTCCACAAGGACGCTGTAGTTCTTGCAGAGCAACTGTCTGTACGTTCACAGACTCAGTACAAGCAGGAGTACCTCTCAACTCTGTACACTGCTGACTGTCTCTACGGCGTTCAAGCATACCGTCCAGAAGCTGGTTTCATCATGGCAGTTCCTGCCTAATAAACCTTCGGGGTCAGCAATGGCCCCTTTTCTTTTTCTGGTTTTAGATTAGGCAAGAGGAAACTTAGCCATGACCAATTATACAAAGACAACCGACTTTGCCGCGAAGGATTCCTTGCCATCTGGTGACTCAGGTAAGATTATTCGTGGTACAGAGTTTGAAACAGAGTTTGATAATATCGCAACGGCGGTAAACTCTAAGTCAGACGCAAACAACCCAACATTCACAGGCACCGTTACTATTGACGGGCTTACTGTCAACGGCAATACAGTTCTAGGCAACGCCGCCACAGACACTGTTACCGTTACGGCAGACATTGCTTCTAACCTTATCCCTTCTGCTGACGACACCTATAACTTGGGCGCATCCGGCGCAGAGTGGAATGATCTCTTTATTGATGGCGTAGCCAACATTGACAGCCTTGTAGCTGATACTGCTGACATTAACGGTGGTACGGTTGATGGTGTAACGTCTGTTAGTCTTTCAAGCGGCAACTTAACATTACCTGACAACTCTAAAGCTATCTTCGGCGCTGGCTCGGACTTGCAAATTTATCACTCAGGCAGTCACTCTATAATTGAAGACAGTGGCACAGGTAATCTATTTATTAAAGGAACAAACCTAAGCCTTCGTGATGCCGATGGTAATGACTTCATTACTATGGTTGATGGTGGTTCTGGCGGTACTGTTTCGCTATTGCATTTGGGGGCTACAAAACTAGCTACCAGCTCCACAGGCATCGACGTAACGGGTACTGCTGTAACAGACGGCGTTCAATCTACAGATGGTGACATTAAGGTTACAACCTCAGGCTCTTTCGCTGGTTTTAATTCTCAACGAGCAGGTGTTCCAAGCTCTGGTGGCTACCAACTTGGGAGGCTGAACTTCGATGCTTATAGCACAGGTACAACATTCGTATCTGGAGCGTCTATACAGTCGTTTTCAGATGGTGCGGCTTGGACATCATCTAGCACCCCTACATACCTGTCTTTCCAAACAACGCCATCAGGAAGCACATCCTTAAAAGAAAGAATAAAGATATCCAACAACGGAGACATCAGCTTTTACGAGGACACAGGCACAAGTGCGAAGTTCCTGTGGTCGGCTAGTGATGAGTCACTGAGTTTAGTCAAAACAGCGTCAGGTGTTACTAAGGCGTTGAAGCTATACAACAATACCGCAGGAGCTAACAACCGTGTAGGAATAGATTTTCACACAGCTAGCACACTATACGGAACAATTGAAGCGGGATATGGTGCGGCTTCGCCTGAGATGAATTTTAAAGTCGGTGGCGTCACTCCTTCACAGATTTTAAAACTTACCTCCACAGGCATCGACGTGTCCGGTAGTGTGACGGCTGATGGTTTGACTGTCGATGGTGAAGGACGTATTGAAGAAACAGGTGCGGCGGCTAGGTTTATTGTTTCTCGTACTGATGCCTTAAACGTAGCCGAAACAGCAAGTATTGATTTGCTTGAAGGCTCTGCTGGAGGTTCTTTTGGCTCTGCAAATAACTATGGTTTTAGTATAGACCTTGATGGAAGCGACAATACTTTAAATGTTCTTTCGGGTAATCAAACAACAGTGACAAAAAGATTATCTGTTGCTAGAGATACAGGCGATATCAGATTTTTTGAGGATACGGGGACAACTGCGAAGTTCTTCTGGGACAGTTCTGCGGAGCGCTTAGGTATCGGTACGACTTTGCCTAATTCAGTTATTGAATCTGCGTCTACTTCTGATGGCGGCGACGTAGAAGCCATACGTCTAACAAACTTAACTACAACAGCTAACTCAAGCTCCAGCATTATGTTTAACATCAGTACGGCAGACGTAGATAGCGCTAAAATCTCGTCTACACGTATTGACGGCAGTAACAATGACTTGAGATTTTCTCAACGTAGAGGTGGTACTTTAACGGAAGCCATGCGCATCGACTCAAGCGGCAACGTCGGTATTGGTGATCAGAACCCAACAAACGGGTATTTAACAATTCGAGGAGCAACAACTACTGGAACAAAAAACGGTCACATTATGTTGACTGGTGACAGTGCGACTAATGGCCAAGGGCCACAAATAGTATTCTCTGAAAGTGGTTTATCCAGTAATTTTGCAGGGGCTTCTGTTGGGTACGTTAGAACAGGAAGTAATGGAATTGGAGATTTAGTATTTGGGACAAGAGCAACAGCGGGTGACGCTAATACTGTGCCAACAGAAGCCATGCGCATCGATTCCAGCGGCCACCTCATTGTCCCTAACGGAGTAACGCTAGGCACAGCAGTCGGCACGTATGCGGCGGCGAACACGCTAGACGACTACGAAGAAGGGACGTGGACTCCTACGTTATATGCGGCAACTACAGGAACAAACAGAGCAACATCAATAGTAAGTGCTACATACACAAAGATTGGTAGGCTTGTAAGATGTAAAGCGTATTTGTCTGTAGTAGATGGAACTGCACTTAACGGAGACAGTGGTGCAATTCAATTAGGTGGGCTTCCTTTTACGGCTTCTGCCTACGGACACCTAAGAACACTATATAGTAATTTATCTTCAAGTAGCATAACAGGAATAGTAACAGGGACTGTTGTAGGTTTAAGCGTGGGCGATTCGCAAACCACTTTACAACCTTCAAACATAAACACAGGCTCTAATAACATTATGATTGACGTTACATTTGAAGTTTAACCATAGCCTCAGTGGACTCTGGGGCTGGACTAACTAAGGAGACAACAATGTCACTAACTAAAGAAGTAGTAGCAGACAAGATCGAAGTAGTAGCAACAGAAGACGGCTCTGTCGTTCAAGTACGCACTGCTACTCGTATTGTCGAAGACGGCGCTGTGATTTCACAGTCGTATCACCGTCATGTAATTAACTCTGGCGACGACTGGTCATCAGAACCCGCTAATGTACAGGCAGTTTGTTCTGCCATCTTTCCCTCGGAGGGCTAAGAAAAATGGCTACATGGACAATCGCAACACTAGAAAGAGACCTTCAGCCAGCAGACATGGACGGTGCAGTCGTTGTGGCACACTGGCGCGCAAACGCATCAGAAAGCGTAGGTGAAGAAACATTCTCTGCCTCTGCATACGGTACTGTAGGTTTCACACCAGACCCTACAGCCCCCGGATACGTCCCCTACGCTGATCTAACTGAAGAGATGGTCTTGGGTTGGGTATGGGAGACTGTCGATCAGGCGGCAACTGAGGCGGCTTTAGCGGCTAAGATTGAAGCAGAGAAGAACCCTGTCACTGCTGACGGCGTTCCTTGGTAATGGATGTTATTGCTGACATAGCAAACATCACAACGGCTGTTATTTCAGTAGCTTCTGTTATAGCGGCCCTTACTCCTACACCCAAAGATGATGAGTGGATAGCAAAGCTATACCGCTTTATTGACATCTTGGCTATTAACATTGGCAAAGCAAAACAATAAGGAAGTCGGTATGAATTCTGTAGATGACGCATTAGCACGTTTAGACAAACACGAAGCTGAATGTGCCTTACGGTATCAAATGATCCAGTTACAACTTGATGAGCATAACAAGCGCTTTGATAGGCTGGAAAAGATGATGCAGGGCGGGTTTGCGTCTATCTCTGTAATCATAACTGTTGCTATTGGTATCTTAGAGTTTGCTAGGTAGCAGTGAATATTAACGAGTCAACAGACGTAACAATCCCTATTCGTAACCTGATTGCTATGGTTGCGGCTACGTCGATTGCTACTATGGCTTACTTTGGTATTCAAGAACGTCTTAACACTATTGAGCATTCTTTTGACAAGTCACAGTTGGAAATAGAACGTAACACTGAGTTTCGTATCCTATGGCCTCGCGGAGAACTAGGGTCGTTACCTGATGATGCTAGACAAGACATGATGATTGAAAGCATTCAGATTGATGTTGTTGGCTTACGTCAGATAGAAGAAGAGGTCCATGAGTTAACAATACGTATTGGAACTATCGAAGCTCTTTGGGATCAGGAAACAGAATGATACAGCAATTGATTGGACCACTAGCGTCGTTAGTCACAGGACACTTTGAACGTAAGTCCGAAGAGAAGAAGGCTGTCCATGAAGCTAAGATGGTAGCTATACAGCAAGACGCTAACTGGGAAAACATCCATGCAAACAATTCAGCTAACTCA
>Ga0196887_1000938_pt1 | contig 13146 bp, 19 predicted proteins | sample VirMetDEL_Mar_31_FD_169094 | JGI IMG/M metagenome (GOLD analysis project Ga0196887, IMG submission 169094) | Aqueous microbial communities from the Delaware River and Bay under freshwater to marine salinity gradient to study organic matter... | ecosystem: Environmental > Aquatic > Marine >... | reverse complement strand
AACTGCTGCTACTTTCATACCAAAGTTATACAGTTTCTGTGCCTTTTTAAGTCTTAAGCAGTTCTCTTCTGTGTACGTTGTACCTACTGAGAGTCCGAGTATCTGTGTCTGTACTGAACCACTAGAACTAATCGTACATAAGTCTGAGGTATTGCCACTACCAAACTGAGGTGCTATTGCACTAGGTGGTGGTGACTTAACTGTTGTAGTCTGTTCACCTGTAGTTGTAACAACGCTTGTCGAATCTGTAACAATAGGGTCAGCAGCCATTACTGGCACTACAAACACTATCCAAAATGCTAGGACTATAAACCCAGCTATTATATTGTTACGCAGTCTGACAGACATCAGGCAGTTACTGTAGCAGCCTTTAACTCATCAGTAGTAGTCATACTATCCACTTGAGTTGTTATATCTCTTAGTCTTTGCTTCTCTGTAACAATAGCTGAAGTATCTGAACCAGCTTCTTGTGCCTTCATAAAGAGAATGTCTTGTTCTTCTAACAGAGGCTTCCTGTCTGCTCTAAGTCTGTCTTTAGTAATGACTTTAGCTTTAGTTATATCTACAGTAATAGGCATTAAAGATTCTCCTTCATATTGTATTTAGCTAAGTCCTCGTCACTCAAGTCTGCTGAAGTCTTTTCATCAGAACCAGCAGTATATGTCCAAGCATTTCTAAAACTTCTGTCTGATAAGTCAACTGAGTCAGCTATGATTTCGTATTTAGTGCCAGTTGGTAAGTCTTTGTTAGCTATGTGTATTAGCTTTTCTTCTAGCGTTCCTTTTAGTTGTTCTAGGAATTTAGGAGCTGGTGTTAATACTTGTGCTACTCCATCTTCGTCATAAATTAATCTCATATCTTAATCTCCAAAAACAATACAATGAACTTCATCTGCATCCATCATCGAATTAGAATAACCGACAACTGTTCTCATTCTAAAAGAACCAGCACTAGACACATTACTAGAATCTCCATAAACTAAACCATCCATAATAGAATACCCACTCATTACTCCGTGGTCGTTTCCTAAATTGTTAGATAGATTTAAAGTGTAGTTTCCTGTGCCATTGTCACTAATACTTGAAACATTGTGACTGTCATTAATAGCAACTGTACTACTACCGCGAAAGTTTACCCAAGCCTTTGCAGTAAACTCTGACAAGCCTCTGCCATCTGAGGTTATTTTCATTCTAAAAGCAGCATTATCATTGTCATAAACATACCATTCAGAAGTATCATTGTCTACACCTACAACATATTTATGGTTAGTTGTTTCTAATCCTATGTCTGTATATCTACCTGTTTGTTTTATTTGTAACAATTGGGTTGGATTAGTAACACCAATACCTACTTTCTCATCGCTTGCAATCGTGATAGCAGTAGAAGTAGCATTGTCATCAATACCTGTTGATGTAAAGTTAGGTATCGTGCCTGTCAACTTGGTCGCATCAATCGTAGTAGAAGTAAACGCACCAGCAGAACTGATACTCGCTTTCTCTACTCCGTTGGCTTGGAACTTTATGTCCTTAGAAGAACCATCAGCGTTTAGTGTTAGATGTTCGTCACTTGATTTTATTGTACTCATACTGACGCTCCTTTTAATTCATCAACCGTAGTCATACTATCTACTTGATTTGTAATATCTCTAAGTCTTTGTTTTTCTGTCACAATAGCAGAAGTATCTGAGCCAGCTTCTTGTGCCTTCATAAACAAAATGTCTTGTTCTTCTAACAAAGGTTTTCTTTCTGCTCTAAGTCTGTCTTTAGTTATGACTTTAGCTTTGTTAATGTCTACAGTAATTGGCATTATTCGTTCTCCACACTTGTTCTTTCATTTTCACCAGCAGTATATGTCCAAGCACTTCTAAATGTTCTATCAGATAAGTCGACTGAGTCATCTATAATTTCATACTTAGTGCCAGTAGGTAAATCTTTGTTAGCTACATAGATTGTTTTTTCTTCATCTGTTCCTGTTAAAGTAGCTAAGAATTTAGGAGTTGGTATTAAGATTCCAGCAATGCCATTGTTATTAAATATAATTCTCATATTATCGACCTCCTATTCCTATTAAATACACATAAGACCTATCTTGAGCAGAACCTGAAGTGTTCATAGTATATAAATCCCATCGACCTGAAGTTGGATTTGTGTGGTCAAGACAAAGACAGACAAATCTGTTTAAATCAGTAGTTCCTGTTACTGCATAATTTGCATTAGTTAAACTACCACTTATATACAATCCATAATTACCTGTATCCCAGTCACCAATAGAGCTGACGTTATGAGAATCTCTAATAGAAACTGTTCCTTGTCCATTAAAATTTACCCAAAATGAAGCGTTAGTTTCTGAACGGACATCGCCATCTGAGGTTAGCGTTAAAGCATCTGTCCAAACTCCAGAGGTAGCAGCGTGAGGCTGTAGAGTTAATTCGGATTGATTACCAGAATTATTTCTACTAACTATACGACTTGAACCATCATCATTCTGTGTACCTATTTGAAGTGCTGTGTATCCTGTTGAAACCCCATATTTATCATTAGATAAATTAGCTGTTACAGTTGTTCCTGATGTTGCAGTACTGTGAACATCTAATAGGTAAGCTGGTGCTGCTCCAATACCTACTCTTTCACTCGAATCAATAGTTATAGCAGTAGCATCAGCACTAGATGTAATGCCTGATACTCCACCAACTCCACTAGCTAAATGTGAACTATCAATAGAACCATCAACAAGTTCTGCCGAGTCAACTGAGTTTGTTGCTAAAGTTCCAGCATCGACTGTACCATCAGGCAATCCACCAACAGCTAGTCCTGTTACTGTACCTGAACCATTAATTACTATTGCCATTCGTTACTCCTATTTTGTTTCTTTATTAACATACTAAATGTCCTGTAAAAAATGTGACAAGATTAGAAGCGTGAACAACTGTGTTAGTGCCACCAGAAGCACCGTATCTGCTGTAATACACTCGAACAAATGCTGTATCACCAGCATCCATATCCATTAAAGCAGTACCTTGCATAGCTAATTGGTCATCAGCGTTTGATTCTAAATCTCCCCAATAAAAAACAGCCTCTCTGTTACTAGTAATAATATATAAATATGCCTCTGAAAATCTTGTATCAGGAGTTGTACCAGCATCAGTTATTACTTGTGCTGAAAAAGAATATAAACCTGTTACTGGTGCAGTAAAAGTATTAGTTCCATCATAATCTGCATTTCTATCTGCTATTTCTGTTGTAAAGTTAATTGTAGTTGGCGTTGCATTAGAAATAGCTTGAGATACAGTAGAATTAACTATAAAAGCTGGTTGTGATGGCATCGTTACAATTTCATTTGAATCAATTGTTATGGCAGTTCCATCAGCACTTGATGAAATTCCAGCTGGTATATCAGCAGTCGTTGCTAGTGTACCTGTAGAATCAGGTAGTGTAATCGTTCTATCTGTACTCGTATTCGGAGCAGTTACAGTTAGTACCCCTGTGCCTGATGCGTTGCCTTGTATTTTAACTTTTGCCATTATGCTATCACCCAAGTTGAACCAGTAGGTACTGTGACTGATACCCCTGAGTTGATTGTAATCGGACCAGCAGCTATAGCGTTGTTGCCACTTGTTATGCTATAGTTAGCTGCTATTGTGTGTGCGTGTTCATATAAACCTTTAGTTGTAGTATTTGCATCTGTATCTAATACTGCCCAAGACGCATTCGTACCATCTGTTGTTAAGTATTTACCAGAGTTACTTGTTTGTGATGGTAAAGCATCTACTTCTGCCCAAGTCATTCCACCTGTATTACCAGACTGTGCTGATAAAAAGTAACCATTAGTAGGTGTGTTAGATACTTTAAGATTAGCCTCATCTACTACATTGTCTGCAATTACAGTCGCACCATCTGCTGTAGATGTAACCTCACCACTATGGTTAGGGTGTACATAGTTATTAGCACTAGCAGCTATTCCATCTAGTTTAGCACCATCTGTTGCTACATCTCTACCATCAAAGGTTGAGTTAGTCGTAATAGCACCTGTCATTGCACCGCCAGACTTAGGTAAGGCATTTGTAGCTAATGTACCTTGAGCAGCAGTAGCATAGTCACTATTGTCAAATGCTTTAACTTGTGCAAGGTTTGTAACTTCAGAGTCCATTAAAGCACCAGCAGCAGTTACATTAGTTGCATCTGTTACATCAGCACTAGCTTCTATACCATCTAACTTACTATGGTCTGCGTCTGTAAAAGCATTTGTATCTGAGTTAGCTTCATAAGCAGTTTTAATTTCAGCATTGCTTTGGTCTGCTGTAGCACTAGCTTCAATAGCATCTAGTTTAGTTTTTAAGGCATCTGTAAAATTATTTTCTGTTACATTATCAATAGTAATTTTTTTAGAAGTACCACTATCATTAATAAGTAATTCTTCTGCTCCATCTGGCGTAGTTAAAGCTGCTAATTGTGAAATCTTAGTTGTTGCCATTAAACACTCTCCGTAATAATATAGTTAGGTGTAGCAGGATTAGAAGATTCAGTTGTAATAAAATATCCACCTTGTTCAATTTCTATCTCTCTAGGTGCTGAAGCAATCGGGTCAAACTCTCTTTCCCATTGCCTTCTATTAAGGTACATCCCAATATCTTTTTTCTTTTTCCAATGAAATTTTTTAGCCATTAGAGTCTACCAAATTGTTTCTTACGTCCTAGTCTTTGCCTGTCTGCTAGACTTTTTAATTCTTCTTTAAATACTTCAACGAGAGGAGCAAACTCTACTTGGTGAGCATCGGCAGTATTTCTTTTAATACCCGAGCCGGTAGAAATCTGAGGTGCTTTAGTAGCTGTTCTTTTTCTTTGGTCCTTCTTAACACTGAACAATCCTCCCATTTTGTCGTCAATGTATTTCATTTCAGCCTTAATTCCTTTTTCGTGATTCTTGGATTTAAGTTCTTCCCCTTTATACTCTTTAGGTTTGTTCTCCATATCTAACTCAGAAGCTAATTCTAGCTCTTCTGTAGGGGTCATAGTGTCTAGCATATTCATTAACTGGTCTATTTCTTCGTCTATCTCCTGTGTGTCTACAGGCTCATCTGGAAACTTAAGTCCGTTTTCTTCTACATATGCTGCACACTCTTCTGGAGTAGCCCCAGGATTTTCTCTTTTGTATACTTTTTCTAGTATGTCATTATACAATAGACGAATTTTTTCCTTAAACGAAGATAGTTCAAGGTTGTCTGCAGTGTTATCTAATATACTATAAGCCATACTATCCTGTATAAGATTGATTAAGTTGACTACTTTTCATAGCCTTTCTGTGTTGTTCTCTCATATTAAACCTAGTCATTTCATAACCAAAAGAAGGTCTAACACTGTTTATAGATATAACTCGTTCAGCTTTTTCACCACATTCAGGACATTCAATTCCTTTTTGCATATCTGAATACGAAGTAATTTCTTCTGTTATATGTTTGTTCTTACATTCAAAATCATAAAAAGGCATAGTTACTCCTAATTAATTCAGTGTAACCCTCTCGTGAGAAAGGGCTACTGCTCAATTAACTTATGAGCCCGGTACTACGAAAGCAAGTCCTGCGTTATTACGCATTTCTCCAACTCCATAAATGGTGTCAGAAGTAAACAAGTCTCCAAGGTACTCCTGCTTGTACTGAGTCTGTGAACGAACACCGACTTGTTCAGCTAGAGCGATTGCATCTTTGTGTAGTAATACACCTACTCTATCCGCACCAGAGTTACCTGCTGCTGAAGGACAGTTAGATGAAATGTATACGTCTACACCGTAGATTTGACCAATCTTACCGGTTTTAATTGCGTCACCAGAACCAATGAACTGTTGCTCAGTGAATCTGTTGATACCTAGCAAGTCATTAGCACAGACTGGTGGAATGATTAATGAACGATTGTCCATTGGTACATCCGCATCATCAAGTTTTAGAAGCATAGCTCTAATACCTGCGTCTGTAATGTCTGCTGCGTTAGAAGAGTTACCAGTGTATAAAGTTGTACCTGAACCAATATACGCTTTCTCCCAAGAAGCTGCAGCAGAACCGCCTACTGTACCGCCCTGTAAACCTTCAGTAAGGTTTAGTAGGTCAGTGTCTACTTGCTTAGCGAGAGCATAACCCGCATCGTCAGTGTAGAACTTTCTGAGTGAGCTCAATGCTTGAACTTCTGTGATATCTTCAATCAATACAGAGTATTCATAGTGCTTATCAATCGAAAGATTGGTAGTACCGTGAGTATCGCCCTGAATTGCTACTTTTGTATTTGCTGCCTTAGCTGTCGCAGAACCACGAGTCGGTGTTGGAATGTGAATAGTATCACCTTTTTTACCTTTATGATTCAAGCGAGTAACTAATGGAGCGACCACCAAGTTCGATTTATACGCTGCGATAGTCTCATCCGACCAAATTTCTGGGATGAAATTCGCACCCGTAGTAACCGTTTGATGGTTAGTGCCGATTGCACCTGATGCCATAATATTACTCCTGTGTTATAGTATAATCAAATTATTTTACTCTTCCTTCAGCGTAGGCAGCATATATTTCATCAGCTAAGTCAGCATATCTATTTGGGTCTGTTGTTTTTAGACGTATTAAGTCTGCCCTACGATATGTTTTCTTACCTGCTGTAGATTCTGAAGAACCTCTTGATTCGGACTTACTAGTTTTTAGAGCTTTCTTTCTTGAGGCTGCTTGCTGTTGTTTTACTTCTGCAGTTTTGTCTACTGTTGAACGCTCTTTCCAGTGCGTCAATAATTCATCTGCTGCTTCGTAATTATATTGGTCAGCTTCTCTAAATAAATTACTTCTAAATTTACTAGATTGTACCCAATCTTGAAATTCTGTATCTTGTATAATGTCTACATAATCAGGATGAGTATTCTCCAACTGTGCTTTACTCGACTCTTGATTTTGTTGAGCTTGGAACTGTTGGAATTCTTGAAACTTAGGATGTTTTTCTATTAATGAATTAACCGCTTTACTGGGGTCATCATAAAAATCTTCTTCTGTTTCTAGGTTTGAGTTTTCTGTATCGTGACTTGTCTGTGGACCATTGCGAGATATTTCAGCTTGAAGGAAGGAGTCAGATAGTTGTCTTAACTCTCCAATTTCTTGGCTTTTACGACCAAGTTCTTGTTCTAAGTTTTGATAACTCTTAACTATATCTTCTACACTTTTACCAGAGAATTTGTCCGGTACTTGAAAAGCAGGTTCTTCTGTTTCTGCTTCTCCCATACTTAGGGTTTCATCTGGTTCTACTGTGTTTTCTACTTCTACATCCGCAGATTGTTCTGCAGGGTCTACTACTATATTGCTCATATCATTGTTCTCCGCCCCGTAGGGTTATGAAGTTGTAAAAAGATGACGCTAGTTGTCTAGTTCTGTCATCGCTGCTTTCGTCGCGTCTTCTAAAACAATCATTTGTCTTAGAATTGACAACTGACCTCTGGCGAACCATAAGTCTTTTTCATTATCAATAGAGTCTAATCGTTTAACTGAATCTGCAAGTACCTTTAATTCTTCTATAAGGTCTGCCCATCCTTCAGTTTCTAATAGTTCGATTCTATCTCTATAAAATTCTTCGTTTTCTTTTGGCATTAAGATTTTTTATGTTTGTTGCAAAAATTTCTAGCTGCTGCTTCAGAGCTAAAGCCCCATTTCTTTAATGCCAATGCTTTACGAGTAGGTTTACCTTTAGCATCTATCATAGGTCCTGCCATACCTGCAAATCTACAAGCAAAGGATACACGTCTACTATCTGTTCCGCTTCCTTGTGGTGCTTTTAGATTGCCTCCAGTTTGTGCATTATAAGAAGCTCTGCCTTTAGCATTTAATCCACCTTTAGGATTCTTACCTTCTTTACGTTGCCACGCTGCTGTCTTAGCCATATATTATCCTTGTAACTTTTCTTGTGCTGTAGCTATATTTAATAATGTCTCAGATTGCAAGTGCTCTACTTCTGGTATGTTTCTTAAAGTTTCACTCTGTTTGTTTTCTGTATCTGCTCTTAGTTTGTCTATTGCAGCTAATTCTTTTTGTAATTTAATAAACTTCTCTTGTATCATAAGTTCATTTGGTTGTGCTGCTCCTGCTTCTGCAGCATTCTTCATAGCTTTAGTCTGCTCTTCTTGAGCTTCTGCCATAGTTTTCTGAACTTCTGCTTGCAGTTGTTGTAATTGTAGCTCTTTGCCCATCTGTTCCATCTGTTCATCTTGTGGATTAGGCTGTGATTCTTGCATAAGAGCATTAATAATTTGGTCTCTATTGTGCATACTAGAGTTTTGAAACACTGAAATAAGTATTATATTAAAAGCCCCAGAATCTTTAGGAATAGATTGTAACAAACTAACCATTTGTTGCATTTCTAATTCTTTAGCCATAATACCCATAGTTGAGTAAGGTACAAATTTATAATCTGCAACTGGATATCTTTCAACATCAAACTGAACCTTTCTCCATAGACATTTATTAATCATAGGAATAAGGAATGTGTTTTGGAAATTCATTAAAGTACGTTTCTGTCGTTTAATAGCTGACGATTGTGCCATTGACATACCGGCTGATGTTGCTCTTTCAGCACTTACTCCAGTATCAGAACTACCAGTACCCATCTGAATCATATTTTGTAAAGAAGCTACCTGTGTGTATGTATTTTGGTCGGTGCTACCTAAAGCTAAAGGCATAATTGCTTGTCTTGGGTCGCCATTAGTAAGAATAGTCTTACCCGGTCTGACCTCTAGTCTGACTCCACGCGGTAGTCTTGTCGCGTCGGCAGCCATCATTGGTGTAGTAGTCAGAGCTAACGAGTCAATACGAGCTCTCATCTCAGCATCTAATGCTTTTTGTGGATTAAAGCCCTTTTCACAAACACCTCTACCCCAGAACTTCGATGGTACAAGGTCGTGTTGATAGCTAACAAACGGTCTATCCGTCATCATAAACGGATTTCTATCTGCTCTAAGTATGTAACTGTCGTTTGCCATAGTGACTACAGCTTCTACTAATTCATCTGAGTTGTACTCAAAGTCATCCATAGATTCATTCTCTTCTAAGAATCTAGCAGGAACTTTACCCCAGTATTCTGTAATCTTTATTTGGTCTGAAGCGTCTGCTCTAGTAGTTTCTGGGTCGAAACCATCTAAAAAGTCTTCATTATAGTTACCTTCTATAGGTACATCTCTATATGTACCGTTCTCTATACCCTCAATAATGGTATGTCTAGGCTTAATTATTTCGTGTGCAACACCTAATGCTTCGTTTATGTTGACTGCTGACGGGTCTATAAGAAACTCTTTAGGAGATATAGGCTCTATCTTTATATCTGTCATTACTTGTTCTTCAAGTATCCTTTCAGTTACAGTAGTCCCTTCAATAGGTACTTCAACTGGGTATCTCCAAGTATTTTCTTCTACTGATATCTTACCAATACCTGTACCATATATAGCAGCATTTAAGAATACTTCACATAAAGCATCTTTACACCCTGTAGACTCAAGGTCTTCTTGCAAAAGATTGCGTACATACTCTGCATCTTGTTTGTCTTGGTCCAGTATGTCATCTTTAATGTCAAACCACTTCCCTCTGCCAAATGTAGCTTCCTCAATTTCAGAAACCGAAGATTCAACAGCTTGTTGTAGTGCGGGCGAGATTAATTGAGACTTCTCAGACTGTCTAGTTCTGTCTGAAGCCTGCCATATACCACGCCATAGACGATAATATTCATCCCATTTAGATAAATAGTTAGCGTCTCTGTGGTCTCTCCACTCATCTAGTCGAGTGTGTAGCCAACCTGCTAGTCCTTGATATTTATTTTCTTCCATCAGTATCCTGCAACTTCGTCATACGGTTCCCACTCCTGTTCTATTTCTATTGTGTGCATAAAATCCGCAACACTGACTTGGTCTATGTAAGCAAGCGAGTCTATAATGTCATCGTGTGTTCCTTTACTAGGAAACTCTATTAACTGTGTTTCTAGCTCACCGTTCCAATTAGAATTACGATTAAATGTAATCTTACCGTGCTCCATTCTACCTTGCAGAGCCCAAGTAATTCTGTCTGCTTTCTTTTTGCCACCGTGGGTTACGTCTGTTATGACTACCCATCTACCTTGTGTTCTCATCTCATCTTGCAGATAAGGAAGTATGGCGTTTTTTAAAGCTCCGGATTCTATTCCGACAGTCGTTGCTTGATTCTCAATTGCAGCCTGTAGTATTTTAGAAGCAGTTTCTTTAATATTCCATCTACCGTGGAGTATATCTTTAACCCACCACTTATCACCGTGGATTTTAACGATTGATATAGCTGTTTCATCTAGTTTGCTCCCTTTAAGACCACGTTCTTTTTCCACCGCTTCAAAGCCCGCAGGGTCAACCGCAATAACGTAGTTGCCTTCCTCCGGTTCATTTTCATCGTACTTAATCCACTCATTTTTAAATATACCGCCAGTAAAACTTACAAACGACGCTTCAAATTCTTGTCTAAACGCTTGCGTCGACATCGTTCTTCTAGCTACTTCTACCTCTTTAGGGTCTATTAGAGGATTATCTATAGATGTATACTGAAATGCTTCCCAGTCTTCATCTTTTTCTGCTTCTAAATATAAATCATAAAAGTGATTCTTCCCGGCGGGCGTCCCAATAAAGAGCGCACCACCTTTTACATCTGAAAGTGTAGGTCTTATAATCTGTTCCCAGACTTCTACCTTCATACTTGCGTACTCATCGAGTACAACATAAGCAAGACCTACGCCCCTCAGAGTATCTGGTCTGTCACTCCCCTTTAAGCTAATTCTCCTACCATTAACTAACTTCATAGTAGCTGTATTCTCGTGGGTAGACTCGATAAGGTCTGTATCGTGCAACAGTTCCTTAAGCATATTCCACATAATATCTTTAGCTTGCTGAAAAGTAGGACCTATATAAAAGACATCCTTACTTTCCGACTGTAGAGCCTTGATGATTAGTATCCACGCTGCTAGTCTGGACTTTCCAAATCGCCTACCCGCACTTACTACTTTAAATCGGGCAGTGCTATTGAAGATTTCTAGCTGTGCAGGATGTAGTTGTACATCTAACTCTTTAGCCATTACCGATACTCACAATTGTTTTGTCAATATCAGTTTCTTCTATAATTACACCATCGTCATATGTTAGTTCTCTCTGGTCTTTCTCTTCTATTTCTACTTTCTTAGCCTCAAGACCACCAACATTAATAATTACGTTACCTTTGTCTTCCCCTGACCTAAACTCTACTGACTTAGTCGTAGGTATGATTCTATCCATACACATTTTTAGACAAGTCCTGTCACCTTCGAGTGCTAAATCTATTACTTTCTGGACAATTTCTGGTCCTTTATTAGACATTAACTCTCTACTTAAGGCTGTATACTTATTGACACTACCTTTTGGTCTACCATTAGGGTTTAAACTCTTCATACCCTTGTATAAGTTGGGTGAACCTTTATTTTTTTTAGACATCCTAACTCCTTAGTGTACTATAGTTTCAACTAAAATGGTAAATTAGAATGATAATAAAAGGTTGTTTCTAAGAGAAGCCTTTTTAGGTGAATCTTTTTTTTAAATCTATAGTAATAGTATAGCATACTTTTCAATGATTGTCAATAGAATGTAGATAATAAAGTCTTATGTCCCTCCCCGCGCCTCCAGATTTCTAGAATTTCTCTAATAAATAACTAATTTTTCCTAATTTTACTCGATTCTTCTCCAATCTGCGAGTGAGCCTATATATATATACACGCGAGCACCGATGAGCCTCCCCGGGGGGCAATCTTGCGTGCACATATAACCGCGCGCGTGCGTTACCTATAGTGCACCGATGACACACAAGGCGCAAAAGTGAAATAAAAGTGTGCGTGAGTGAGAATATTTTGCACCTAGGGAACACTTCAAAATCTTGACACCGGTGTCAACATTTGAGAGACAAAATAAAACTAATAAAAATAATTGTTGATTTATGAATCAATAAAGTTTATACTTGGAACAAGTCGCGCATTTTGACGCGTCTATAACCAAAGGAAAAAACATTATGAAAACAACATATAACTTTAAAGCAACAAAAGATAACGGTGAGCAAGTAGAAGACAGTGAGTACATTGCGCACATACTAAACACAGCCGGAGGAATAACACAGGGTGAAGAAACTATCACTGAATTTCTAGTAGCTGTGAGCAAGAATCAACAAAAGCGCAAGGCATACATTGATACCCTTAATCATAACAATGAGACCCTAGTCAAAGAAGAATTAAAAGCATTCAAGGACAAGGTTCATAAGATGGTTAAGCTAACCAATAAAAAAGCAACACAAGAAGCCATACTAGGAAAAGAAAAAGCCAAAGAGCAAAAGTGGTGCATTCGTTTAGCCAAGTCAAAAGATGTAGAAAACAACCTAGCTAAGGAAGCCGACAAAGGCAAGTATTGCGAATTCTTGCTAGACATCGAGCCTACACCTGAGAAGGAGGAAAAGTCCCTAGTAGAGATAATTGGAGATTGGATTGAAGCCAATGAAAAGGGACTAGCCGAAGAGGGACGCAAGGATTACGAAGCTCAAATGAAAGAAGCGTCACAGCAATTGAGCACATATGTAATGAAGTTCTAACATTACAGCAACTCAAGAAGCCCGGGTTAATCCCGGGTTTTTTTTGTCTGCAATTCCTGACACCGGTGTCAACATCTAGACACCTATTGACTATCACAATCAATCAAGTATCATTGGATTTATGTTGAGTAAGGGCTACCCCTTGCTTACATAAAGAAAGTCCCTAGAATAGAGAATATGGGACGCTCACAATACATAACAAGGATAACTATATTATGAAAACAATTAAAATCGGCGGTATAGATTACAGTCGAACAAAAATAAAAAATAATATTATGAAAGTTTATAATGTTAGTTTGGAGTCGGAAAAAAATGATTGGTATAGAGAAGCAAATATTTTTGGGTCTCAGGTATCAGAATTTTTATCAGGCTTTAGCCGTTTGGATGTCTCAAAGCGTCAAGTATTGGGTATTATTTCGGCTCTCTCACCGCTCAAAGAATGGAGTAAAAACAAAGAGTTAGCTGTTGACTTGATTATGTCTGGTGATTGCGGACATATGCAACGCAATAAACAAAAAGCTCTGGATA
>Ga0196887_1000933_pt1 | contig 13172 bp, 20 predicted proteins | sample VirMetDEL_Mar_31_FD_169094 | JGI IMG/M metagenome (GOLD analysis project Ga0196887, IMG submission 169094) | Aqueous microbial communities from the Delaware River and Bay under freshwater to marine salinity gradient to study organic matter... | ecosystem: Environmental > Aquatic > Marine >... | reverse complement strand
ACGCAGAGTGGAATAAGAAGTATCATACTCGCGCTTCTGAGATTGCTGAATTGGCAGAAGACCCAGATACCCCCCTTGAGGAATTAGTTAAGGGAGCCAGATTTTTTTTAGATCACCACGCAACACAAAATATGACGCACGATGCAGTTACGCGTGGCGATAAGAATAAAAAGAAAGCAGAGGAGGCTGGAGAAGATCCCGCCTTTAAAGATACTATGTCTCCAGATAATTTTAGGACAAGTCGTTTTTACGATGAAAATATCAAAGAAAAAAGTTTCTTGGACAAACTCCGGCAGGCAGTTAGGGATTAAACTATGGCAATAGATAAAGGGTTATACGCAGCACCAGAAGGCATAGATGACGTAGATGAAGCGGGCATTTCTGAGCTAGAAATAGAAATTGTTGACCCTGAAATGGTAACGCTGTCTGATGGCAGTGTTGAAATTACACTGCTCCCTGATGCAAACGAGTCTGATTTGATGGGGTTTGACGGTAACCTAGCCGAGGCATTAGAGGAAGGTGACCTTCAAGATTTATCCACTGAACTGCTAGGGTTTGTTGAGGCAGACATAGAAAGCCGTAAAGACTGGGCAGACACGTTTGTTAAAGGGTTAGACACCTTAGGGTTAAAGTACGAGGAGCGTACTGACCCGTGGGATGGAGCGTGTGGGGTGTACTCTACAGTGTTAGCCGAAGCTGCCATACGTTTTCAAGCAGAGACCATGAGTGAGACTTTCCCTGCCGCTGGCCCTGTAAAAGTTAAAATACTTGGGGAAGAGACTAAAGAAAAGATAGAAGCTGCAGAACGGGTTAAGGCTGATATGAACTATGAGCTTACTGAGCGCATGGTTGAGTACCGTCCCGAACACGAGCGTATGCTATACAGCCTAGGACTAGCAGGATCAGCGTTTAAGAAAGTTTACTTTGATCCTAACCTAGGACGCCAGATGGCGGTCTACATCCCAGCGGAAGATGTCATAGTGCCTTATGGCGCATCTACTATAGAAGCCGCAGAACGTGTTACACACGTCATGCGTAAGACAAAGAATGAGCTTAGAAAATTGCAGGCAGGAGGGTTTTATCGCGAGGTAGACCTAGGAGACTCTGAGCCGTTTCATTCTGATATAGAAGAGAAGAAAGCGGAAGATGATGGTTTTTCTATTACAGATGATAGCCGTTTTGCTATATATGAAGTCCACGCTGATCTAATTATAGATGGTGTAGATGAAGATGACGAAGAAATAGCCAAACCTTATGTTGTAACTATAGAGCGTGGTACTGGTGAAGTACTTGCTATACGGCGTAACTGGAACGAAGACGATGAACTAATGCTAAAACGCCAGCATTTTGTGCATTATGTATACGTGCCGGGGTTTGGGTTTTACGGTCTAGGCTTAATACATATTATTGGTGGCTACGCTAAAGCGGGTACTTCTTTAATACGACAGTTAGTCGATGCTGGTACTTTAGCAAATCTCCCCGGTGGGCTTAAATCTCGTGGGCTACGTATTAAAGGAGATGACACTCCTATAGAACCGGGAGAGTTCAAGGATGTAGATGTACCGTCCGGTAGTATCCGCGACAACATCATGCCACTACCTTACAAAGAACCTAGTCAAACTCTTCTAGCGCTTCTAAACCAAATAACAACTGAGGGGCGTAGGCTTGGCGCTATTTCTGATATGAATATATCAGACATGTCAGCTAATGCTCCTGTTGGAACCACACTAGCATTGTTAGAGCGTACGCTAAAGCCAATGGCAGCAGTACAAGCGCGCGTTCACTATACCATGAAGCAAGAGTTTAAACTTCTCAAAGCAATCATGGCCGACCATGCACCAGAAGACTATGACTACCAACCGTCAAGAGGGGAGGTAAGTGCCCGACAGTTAGACTACATGATGGTAGATGTAATACCCGTAAGTGATCCTAACAGCTCTACGATGGCGCAGCGAGTAGTACAGTACCAAGCAGTGTTACAGATGGCGCAACAGGCACCTCAGATATACGACCTACCACAACTGCATCGTCAGATGATTGAAGTATTGGGTGTGAAGAATGCAGACAAACTTGTGCCCACAAGGGAAGACTCCAAGCCCGCTGACCCTGTTAGCGAGAACATGGATGCTTTGGTTGGTAAGCCAATACGCGCGTTTATATACCAAGACCACAAAGCACATATTGCAACCCACACCTCGTTTATGCAGGACCCACAAGTCGCTCAAATGATTGGACAGAATCCCCAAGCACAGCAGATTATGGCATCTCTACAGGCGCATATTGCTGAACACCTTGGGTTCCAGTATCGCCAACAGATCGAGGAGAAGTTGGGAGCACCACTACCACCTCCGGGCCAAGAGTTGCCAGAGCAGATTGAAGTAGATTTATCACGTTTGGTAGCAGAAGCAGGGACCCAACTTACGCAGGGGCACCAACAAGAAGCTGCACAGAAGCAAGCACAACAACAACAACAGGACCCTGTGTTCCAACAGAAGCAGGCAGAATTGCAGCTTAAAGGGCAAGAAGTACAACGCAAAGCCGCAAAAGACCAACAAGAAGTTCAGATAAAACAAGCCGACTTGCAGCTTAAAGCCCAGAAAAACCAAGTGGATGCCCTGATGGGCGCTGAGAAGTTAAAACTTGATATGCAAGAGCTACAACTAGACGCTCAGAAAGAAGGGGTTCGTATAGCCGCAAACCGCCGTGAAGGCAATAACAAGCTAGATTTAGAGCTTGCGAAACTGTTGGCTAATAAACCCACACGGAGTGAATAATGGCTACAACCGTCTTTGACGTGCTAGTAAAAAAACTCGACGAAGATATTTCGTCTGCAACCAGTTTTCTTTCTGGAGGGTCTGCGAAAGACTTTGCAGGATACAAGGAAATTGTTGGCTTAGTTCGGGGTCTCGAAGCCAGCAAACAACATATTGAAGACCTTGCGCGTAACTATATGGATGACGAAGATGAATAACCCTCAGTTTGAAACTATTCAAGCACCTGATGCACTAGAGACTAAAGCAGTTAAGAGAGAGGTAACCGATGCGGAATGGGAAGCACAAATGCCTAAACCATCTGGCTATAGGATATTAATAGCGTTACCTGATATTGAAGAACAATACCAAGGTAGCAAGTTGCTCAAAACAACCGACCAAATGCATAAAGAATATATCATGTCGATTATGGGCCTTGTTATAGATATAGGGGCAGATGCCTATTCAGATAAAGACCGTTTTCCTGAAGGTCCTTGGTGTAAAGAAGGGGACTACGTGATGTTTCGTATGAATACGGGCACACGGTTTAAGGTCAATGGAAAAGAGTTTAGGTTAATGAACGACGATTCTGTGGAAGCAGTAATTCCCGATCCTCGTGGCATCATGTCTGTATAGGAGAAAATTATGCCTTTTCAAAAAGTAGAGTACGAGTTTCCTGATGAAGGAGCGGAAGATGAAAATACCAGTATTGAGGTGGAGCCGTCTAGTGCAATTACGCTTGGAAGCGAAACGCCTTTGGATGCTACTAAAGACGAAGTGGATGATAGCGAAGACAGTGACAAATACGAGATTGAGGTCGTTGATGACACGCCAGAAGCTGATCGAGGCCGTAAACCTTCTGAACCACCAGAAGATGTTACTGAAGACGAGTTGGAAGACTATTCAGAAAAAGTGCGCAAACGCATACAGCATTTTAGTAAAGGCTATCATGATGAGCGGCGAGCTAAAGAAACGGCTTTTAGAGAGCGTGAAGAGCTGGAAAGATTATCTCAGCAACTTGTGGAAGAGAATAAGACGTTAAAAGCTAACGCAAATAAAAACCAAACTGCATTGCTTGAGCAAGCCAAGCGTAGTGCAGGATCAGACTTAGAAATAGCTAAAAAAGCATACAAAGACGCATATGAAGCTGGGGATTCAGACGGAGTCCTTGCTGCGCAAGATAGCTTAACGAACGCTAAGATTAGGGCCGATAAGCTAAACAATTTCAAAATACCAGCTTTACAGGAAGATGAAACTAATGTAAAAATGGTACCAGAAACCGCCCCACCGCCCGTGGAGTACGCATCAGTTGATGAGCGTGCACAAGCGTGGTATGACGCAAATCCTTGGTTTCACCAAGATAGAGAGATGACAAGTCTAGCGTTGGGGTTGCATGATAAACTTGTCAGCGAGGGTGTAAACCCTCAAAGTGATAACTACTACGAGAGGATTGATTCTCGTATGCGACAGTTATTCCCCGAAAATTTTGAGGGGGAGGGAACACTTAGGACAAAGAAAAAGTCTAGCGTAGTTGCGCCTGCTACACGTAGTACAGCGCCTAAGAAAATTAGGTTAACGCAAACTGCACTTCGACTATCTAAACGTCTAGGACTTACTCCCGAACAATACGCCAAACAGGCTGCACTAGATCAGAGGAAGGAACGATAATGGCTAAGAACCACATAGACCGTGAATTAGAGACTCGTGAAAAGACAATTCGTAAACAGGCTTGGACGCGCCCCGAGGTGTTACCATCTCCAAATCCCCAGCCGGGTTACGAGTTTCACTGGGTTCGTATAAGCACGCAAGGACAAATTGATGCCACTAACGTCTCTTCAAAAATAAGAGAAGGTTGGGAGCCTGTTAAGGCAGAAGACCACCCAGAAATTACATTAGTTACTGTAGAAAGTGATCGGTTTAAGGATAATGTAGTTATTGGAGGTTTAATGCTTTGTAAAGCTCCAGTGGAATTAGTCGAAGAGCGCTCTGCACACTACCAACAGCAGACAAACGCTCAGATGCATTCCGTAGACAACAGTCTCATGAGAGAGAATGATCCTCGCATGCCCTTGTTTAATGACAGGAAAACGAAGGTCACCTTTGGTAATGGTACTTAAATTAATTGAATAGGTGAAATAAATGGCAACTACAGCCTCTCCATACGGGTTTGTACCCGTACGTAAAGCTGACGGAACACCCTACGCTGGTGCCCGTGACGCTTTTCTTATTACTCCTGCTGGCGTAGCTCAAAATATTGGCTATGGTTCTATTGTTGAACTAAACGCAGGATACGTCCAACTAGCTTCTGGCACCGGTGCAGACGCAACTACTAACAACCTTGGCGGCAGCAGTATTGGTGCTTTGGGTGTGTTCGTTGGTTGTGAATACATTAACGCTGAAGGTCAGTTGATCTTTGCTCAGTACTACCCATCAGGCACTGCTAATGCTACTGCTTACGTGGTAACTGATCCGGGTGTAACTTTCCAAGTACAAGCTGACGGCGCTATCGCTCAGACTGCTCTTGGTCACAATGCTCCTTTGACTGGTGCTCAGAATGCAACTACTTCTGTAAACACCTCCACTGGTAAATCCAACGTTGCGTTGGACGCTACTACTGCTACTGCAACTAAAGCGTTTAAAGTAATTGGTTTTGTGACTAAAACTGGTTCTGCCATTGGTGACGCTAAGACTGATGTCTTGGTTAAATTTAACCTACCGTACCATCAAATGGGTACCGGCATCGTAGGAGAATAACTAGATGGCTATTTCAAGAAGTCAATTACTTAAAGAGCTGCTACCCGGACTGAACGCGTTGTTTGGTTTAGAGTATGCAAAATATGGCGAAGAGCACACTCAAATTTTTGAGACTGAATCTTCAGACCGCTCATTTGAAGAAGAAACCAAACTGTCTGGTTTTGGCTCTGCCCCAACTAAGGCAGAAGGTTCTGCAATTGAGTATGACAATGCGCAAGAAGCGTGGAGTGCACGCTATGTGCATGAAACCGTAGCGATGGGCTTTAGCATCACTGAAGAGGCTATAGAAGATAACTTGTATGACTCACTGTCTGCACGTTATACCAAAGCACTTGCACGCGCTATGGCGTACACTAAACAAGTTAAAGCTGCGTCAATTTTGAATACTGGCTTTGCTGCTGGCACCACTTACGGTGACGGACAGCCGCTAATATCAACAGCGCACCCACTTGTTTCTGGTGGCACCAACTCAAACCGCCCAACTGTTGCGGCTGACCTTAACGAGACTTCTCTTGAAGCTGCCGTTATTGGTATCAGCCAGTGGACAGACGAACGCGGATTGTTGATTGCTGCTCAACCACGTAAGCTCATCATCCCACCAGCGTTGCAGTTTGTTGCAACTAGGCTATTAGATACTGATGGCCGTGTAGGTACTGCGGATAACGATATTAACGCGCTCCGCAATAATGGCTCTATACCTGAAGGGTATGCTGTTAATCACTACCTTACAGACACTAATGCTTGGTTCTTGATGACAGACGTGCCAAATGGTCTGAAGCACTTTGTTCGTACTCCAATGTCTACATCTATGGATGCAGATTTTGATACGGGTAATAGCCGCTATAAGGCTCGTGAACGTTATTCTTTCGGGGTTTCTGACCCTCTTGGAATTTACGGCTCACCCGGTGCGTAATTAGTGAGGGGGGCATTAGTTGCCCCCCTTTACTTTCTATGCTATAAAATACAAATCCCTGACAGTTACATACTGTAGCTGACTAACCCAGACAGGAGATTGACATGGGTACTACTACTTTCTCTGGCCCTATTCGTGCCGGAAACATCCGCAATACTAACGGTACAACAGTAGGCACTGACGTGGCAAACGTTGGCTACGTTGTAATGACTCAGCAGTACGTAGCTGACTTGTCTGGTGGCGCACTAGCTGCTGTAGACACTAATATCGTTATCCCCGCAAATTCTAAGATAGTTAACATCCTAGTTGACCTAGAAGTGGCAGCTAATGCTACTACCAACATCAGTGTTGGGCAGGCAGGTGGTGGTGCGGCTACATTCATTAATACTCTAGCTTCTGGCACTACTGTTGGTCTAAAGACTGTTACTACCCAAGGTGGTGGAACGCTATCGTGGAAAGATACTGGTTCTTCTGACTTGCGTCTCACTGTCACTGCTTCAGCGGCTACTACTGCTGGTAGTGCGGTCATAACTGTAATGTATGCACAGGCGTTTAACACTGCAATTCAACCGTAATTAGGAGATGAAAGCATGGCTGCTAATTTAGTACGGGCATTTAACTTTGCTACAGGTGATACCGCAGCTCTTGTTGGTCCAGACCGCTCTCGTATACTGGGGGTATTGGTCAATGCCGCTGCCGCATGTACATTCCAACTACGTGATGGCACTGCTAGTGGGACTATTCTTTTAGACCTCACGCTACCTACAGGCTGGAACGATGTGTATATACCTGCAGACGGCATACTAGCCGAAAACGGCTGTTTTGTAGCTGCACTTACTGGTTCGGGCAATAAAATAACTCTGATATTGGAGTAGGTTATGCGTTCCTACTATAAAAGTGGGGGATCAGTTAAAAAGTCTCCGGCTTGGACCCGTAAGGAAGGGAAGAGTGCGTCTGGAGGCTTGAACAAAAAAGGTGTTGCTAGTTATCGCAAAGCTAATCCCGGCAGTAAGCTAAAGACCGCTGTTACTACAAAACCTAGCAAGTTAAAGAAAGGTTCTAAAGCTGCCAATAGGCGCAAATCTTTTTGCGCTCGTATGACAGGTATGAAGAAACGCAACACAAGCTCTAAAACGGCTAACGATCCGAATAGCCGTATCAATAAGAGTTTACGCAAGTGGAATTGTTAAAATACTGGAGATAAAAGTATGAAAGCTAAAGGATATAATATGGGAGGCATGATGGCTCCAGATGCATCAGGGCCTCAAGAGCCTATGGATTACATGCAAGCCCTCAAAAAGAAAAAGAAACGTCCACCTATGGGAGCTATGAGTCCTATGGGTATGAAAAAAGGGGGTAAAGTCCGTGGTTGTGGTAAAGCGAAACAAGGTGTTCGCAAAGCTAAAATGGTAGTTATGAAAGGGAGTTAAGTCATGGGCATATTTGACCGTATGTTTAGGAAGAAGAAAAAGCCTAAAGCTAAACAAAAAGCTAGGACTCGCAGAGCCTTTGGCAAAGGTAAAAAGCCAGAGGAAAGAGTTTCTGACATACCTGAAACTGTCGTAAAGGGTAAACGCAGGCCCAATGAAAGCCAAGAGTTGAAAGCCAAAAAAGCGGGGGTTACTACTGCTAAAGCCTCACCTAAAGCTCCGGCTATGGCCAAACCCAGCAAGATTAAAGCCCCTACCGCAGATATGATGCGCCGAAAAGCCGCGACTGACCCCGGCATGCCTGCTGAAGGCATGGCTAAGTCTGTTGGAGAGGCTAAAAAACGTGGGGCAAGTAAGTTTATCGGTAAAGATGGTAGGCAGAAAGCTGCGGTTACCAAAGAAGAACTGGAAGCATCGGGCCTATCGTTACGCGACTACCTAAACAAGCAGCAAGGCAAGACCCGCAAACCTACCATGAAGAAAGGCGGGAAAGTGGCTAAACATAAAGCTGGTGGTAAAGTACGTGGTGCTGGTAAGGCTACAAAGGGTGTACGTCCTTGTAAAATGAGGTAAATAATGCGCCGTTACTATAAGAAAGGTGGCACTGTAAAAGACTCGTGCTATAGGAAAGTGAAGGCTAGCTACAAAGTTTTTCCTTCCGCGTATGCTTCCGGTGCTATTGCCAAATGCAGGAAGAAAAAGGCGGGTAAGTGATGCGTACATACTACAAGTCTGGTGGTAAAGTACGTAAAACAGCCAAAGGAGCAGCCCTAAAACGCTGGTTCAAGGAAGACTGGAAAGATGTCAGTACTGGAAAGGCTTGTGGTAGAAAGAAGGGTGATGGACGGGGAACTCCCTACTGCCGCCCTTCTAAACGGGTTTCTTCTAAAACCCCTAAGACTTCTGGTGAGATGTCTAGCTCCGAGAAAAGTAGAAAAGTAGCTGAGAAGAAGAGATTAGGGCAACCGGCAGGTAAGCCTAGAAGGGTATCAGCCACCAAACGGGGAAATAAATAATGGCTACATCAGGCACTTCTACGTTTAACATGGACTTCACAGAGATCGCTGAAGAAGCGTTTGAACGTGCTGGACGTGAGATGCGCTCTGGGTATGACTTGCGCACTGCACGTCGATCCATGAACTTGATGACCATTGAGTGGCAGAACCGTGGCATAAACATGTGGACAATAGAGCAAGGCTTTATTGATCTAGTTCAAGGACAATCAACTTATGCACTGCCTGACGACACTATTGATTTGATGGAGCATCAGATACGTACTGGGGCGGGCAGCACATCACTACAGTCTGATCTTACTATAAGTCGTATTAGTGTAAGTACTTACGCATCTATACCTAACAAGTTAACACAAGGTAGGCCAGTACAGATTTTTATCCACAGGAATAGTGGGCAAACTTATCCTGTAGGGATCACACTAGCGGCTACAGCATCGAGTACAGACACTACTATTACCCTAAGTGGGGTATCTGACTTACCACCCGCAGGATTTGTTAAAATCCAAGATGAGGTTATTAACTACGGTAGTATTGAAGGTAATGCTCTACAGAATTGTTTTAGGGGGCAGCAAGGCACAACAGCCGCTACACATACGCTTGGGGGTACTGCGATTCCTGTATATTGGGAGCAAGTACCTGCAGCTACTGTATGGCCTATACCTGATGGTACACAGAGCTACCAGCTAGTTTATTGGCGCATGCGCCGTATAGAGGATGCAGGTAGTGGGGCACAGACTGCCGACATGAACTTTAGGTTTTTCCCCTGTTTAGTTGCAGGGCTATCCTATTACATAGCTATGAAAGACCCTGAACTTATAGATCGCGTAGCCATGCTAAAGCAAATATACGACGAACAATTTTCTTTAGCCGCACAGGAAGATCGCGAAAAGACTTCTGCTCGTTTTGTACCTAGGATAGGCAGATTATAGGATGGGTGATAGATTTGCATCCGCTAGAAAGGCTATTGCTTTATGTGACGTTTGTGGGTTTGAATACAGACTTAAAGAACTACGCAATCTTGTTGCTAAGGGGCGGGATACCAATATAAAGGCTTGCCCCGAGTGCTGGAATCCTGACCAGCCTCAAAATAAATTAGGGGAATACCCAGTTGATGACCCACAAGCTATCCGTGACCCAAGAGTAGATACAAGCCTTGGGGTAGCAGGACCCTATAGTAGTAGGGGTATCCATTGGGGGTGGAACCCAGTAGGTGGGGGATATGACCCATACGGACTTACCCCTGACCCGTTAGTTGCTATGGGCCATTTGGGGCAAGTTACAGTAATAACTTAGTAGGAGTAGTAAGATGCCAAAAGTAGGGAAGAAAGAGTTTGCGTACACAGATGCAGGTAAAAAAGCCGCCAAGAAAGAAGCCAAGAAAACTGGCAAGCCTATGACTAGCGCTTACTCTAAAGGTGGTAAAGTCAAAATTCGTGGTACTGGGGCAGCAACCAAAGGGTTGTACGCTCGCGGGCCAATGGGGTAAGCCATGAACTATACCGAGCTGAAAGCTAATGTTGAAGATATCTGTGAGAACACGTTTACAGCAGATCAGCTTGCTATGTTCACCCAACAAGCAGAACAAAAGATATATAACACTGTACAAATTCCTGCGCTACGTAAAAATGTAACAGGGACACTAAGTGCGGGCAATAAGTATCTCGGTGCTCCAACAGATTTTTTGTGGAGTTACTCGATAGCAGTTATCGACGGTGATGGGAATTACCAGTACCTACTTAACAAAGACGTTAATTTTGTTAGGGAGGCATATCCCAGTGCTTCGACACAGGGGTTACCAAAACACTATGCGTATTTTGATGATGACGCATTTATTTTGGGGCCTACTCCTGACAGCGCGTACACAATGGAATTACACTACGGGTATTACCCCGCGTCTATTGTTACTGCGGGCACTACGTGGCTAGGAGATGAGTTTGACTCAGCGTTGCTTAATGGCGCGCTTATTGAGGCTATTCGTTTTATGAAAGGGGAACCTGATTTAGTGCAATTTTATGAGCGTTTGTACGTTCAAGCACTTCAACTGTTAAAGAATCTAGGTGATGGTAAACTTCGTGAAGATGCCTACCGTTCTGGACAACTTAGAATGAAAGTAGAATAGGAGATAAACAATGGCAATTTCACAAGCGATGTGTACTTCTTTTAAAATCGCTCTTTTAGATGGAGAGATGGACTTTAGTAGCAACACTGGACAAACTTTTAAAATAGCGTTGTATACGTCTAGTGCAACTCTAAGTGCTGCCACTACAGCGTACGCTACTACTAATGAAGTATCAGGTACAAATTACACTGCGGGAGGAAATACACTTACTATTTCTGCTAATCCTGCGGCGTCAGGCACTACAGCATTTTTAGACTTTGCGGATACTACGTGGACGGATGCTACTATTACGGCTCGTGGCGCTCTAATATACAAGTCGGGAGGTAGCAACCCAGCGGTTGCGGTGCTTGATTTTGGCGGGGATAAAACGTCTACAGCGGGTGATTTTACTGTACAGTTTCCCGCAGCAGATGCTACAAATGCTATTGTACGTATTGCTACTCCATAGGGTAGTTAAATGCCGTCTTCTGTTGAGTATGTAGGTTGGGGTAGTGGTGCTTGGGGCCAAACGGCTTGGGGTACTGATCTAACTATAGTATCGGTTGACGGTATTGCTGCGGAAGGAGTTATTGGCTCTGTAGCGGTTGACGCAGCAGCAAATACTTCTGTAACGGGCGTAGACGCTGCGGGAGGTATCGGTACAGCTACCATTGATGCCGAATCAGACGTTATGGTTACTAGCGTAGCTGGAGCCGCCGCAGTTGGTACAGTTACAGTAGATGCAGAAGCTGATATATCCGCAACAGGCGTAGAGGCCGAGGGAGCAGTAGGTACATTAACAGCCACAGGTATAGCAAACGTCTCAGTAACAGGTGTAGTAGGGGCAGCTAAACTAGGTACTGCTACAGTAGATGCAGAGGCAAACGCTCCGGTAACGAGTGTAGTAGCTACAGGTTCAGTTGGTACAGTTACAGTAGATGCAGAAGCAAACACCTTAGTAACAGGTGTAGTAGGGGCAGCCCAATTAGGTAATGTTACTTTTGCGTTAGGTATAACCATACCAGTTACTGGGTTAGAGGCAGACGCCGAACTAGGTACGGTAGTAGCTACTGCTGACGCAGATGTTTCCGTAATTGGAGTATCTGCTGTAGGATACATAGGTACAGTAAACATATGGGGGGAGGTTGATGATAACCAAGACCCCAACTGGCAAGCAATAAATGATGGGCAGACTCCAACATGGAACGGAGTAACAGATACACAAGCCCCTAATTGGCAGGCAATAAACGATAGCCAAACTTCAACGTGGAGTGAAGCAACAACTACACAAGACCCTAACTGGGACAGAATAGCCGCATGAGGTTTTACAAATGACAACGCAATATACTTCGATACTAAAACTCGCGCTTCCAGTACAGGGCGAACTTAGTGGTACTTGGGGAGATGTAGTAAACGACAACATAACTTCTATGGTAGAACAGGCCATAGCAGGGCGTGCAGTAGTCAACACGTGGTCAGGTAACTCCCATACACTTACAACAGCTAATGGCACAACCGCTGAATCCCGATGTGCAATGCTAGAGTTTACGGATACAGGATCAAGCCTGTCAGCCGCTGGTACAGTTGTATGTCCAGCCCTCTCTAAAATATACATAGCAAAGAATGCATCAGGTCAGAATGTAACCCTAAAAACTTCTAGCGGTTCGGGTATCCTTGTCCCTAATGGTCGTACTATGTTTTTGTTCTGTGATGGAACTAACGTAGTTGAAGCAGTAACTAGCACCACCTCTTTGCAGTTAGGCACTAGCACTACAGTTACGGCGGTACTAGACGAAGACAACATGGCGTCTAACAGCGCCACATCTCTAGCCACTCAGCAGTCCATAAAAGCATATGTAGACGCCCAAGTTGGGTCTTTCGACACTTTAGCCGAGGTTCTTGCTAACGGTAACACTACGGGTTCAACTGATATTGAAGTAACTTCCGCGCAGAAAGTCCAGTTCCGCGACTCAGCAATCTACATAAACTCAAGCGCAGACGGACAGCTCGACCTCGTTGCTGACACAGAGATTCAGATTGCTGCCACCACCGTAGACCTGAATGGTAACTTAGATGTATCTGGCACTGTTGTCGCAGGCGGCTCTGTCACAGGACAGTCCCTTGTAGCAACAAACGGAATTATTCAGCTAGACGATAACGGTAGCCACAACGGCATCATGAATGTCCCCGCTAGTCTTTACTTAAACATAGACT
>Ga0196887_1000930_pt1 | contig 13208 bp, 7 predicted proteins | sample VirMetDEL_Mar_31_FD_169094 | JGI IMG/M metagenome (GOLD analysis project Ga0196887, IMG submission 169094) | Aqueous microbial communities from the Delaware River and Bay under freshwater to marine salinity gradient to study organic matter... | ecosystem: Environmental > Aquatic > Marine >... | reverse complement strand
ATAATATGGCACAAACAGTAACAGAATGTCTAGCAGCAGGAACTGATAGCGTAAACTTAATTGACGGTGTAAAAGCTGGAAGTTGGAACGTGGAAGGAATGACACAAGCTGAAATAAATGAAATGGTCCAAAGAAACGTAGACCATTTAGAACTTATTTTAGAATACAAACCTGTTGATAGTGATGATGATACGCCTGATGTAAAAGGTGCAGCAGATAGTAAAAAGACTACTCACGTTGCAGCTATTGCTACTGGTAAGAAATACATAACTGACAATAGTTAAGTACAATGGAATTAACACCTTATTTATTTTGGAACATCTTTATAACTTTGGTGTTAGCTCCGGTGCTTTATAGCATCAAAAGTAATACACAAGAAAACAAAAGATTAGACATACTCTTAAACAAGACTCGTGAAGAGATTGCAAAAGACTATGTAACCAAAAACGAAGTTAAAGATGACATGGGAATCCTCATGGATAGAATAGATAAAATCGGAGAAAAGCTTGACAAACTCTTTGAAGTTAAGTAAAATATACATAAAGGTATTATAAATGGACGAAGTAAATAATAACAAATTAAAACAGTATAAAAAGAAATTAACTACTAAGGGTAGAGTTGATATGTCTAAAGGTGGTAGAGTAGGATATGTTAGAGGTGAAAAAGTAGTTGGTAGACCTAAACCTATTAATATTGAAGACAAAGAAAGACCGGGATTACCTCCTAAAAAAGGTAAGCCAGTAGCTCCTCCGGGTGGACCAAAAGTAAGTGGACCAGTAAAACCACCAGTTACAATAGTAGAACCCAAACCAAAACCAACACCAAAACCAACACCAAAACCAACACCAAAACCTGCACCTAAAGAAGATGTAATAATTGTAGAAGACGAAAAAGTTAAAACGGGCAGACCTGCATGGTGGGCAAGATTAGGCTTTGGTTCACTTGCTGAAGCTAGAGCTGCTGGATGGGCTTGGGATAAAGAACGAGGAGAGGGTATTTATATAGGTGATGAAAGAGATGGTGAAGAAGAAGAAAATGATGAAGAAGATGAAACAGATGATGAAACAGATGATGAAACTCCTGAAGAACCTACCGCAGAAGAATTAGCAGCTCAAGAGAAAGCTAGACAACAACAAGTTGCAAGACAATCTGCAGAAGCTGCAGCAAGAGGTGAAGTTCCAGAAGCTGCTAAATTACCTGATGCTGTAAAATTAGAAGAAGGAACTCCTCAACAAACTACAACTATGGCAGAGCCTACTGCTGCACAAACTTTTCAAGCTGAAGGACAAGATGCTGAAGCTGTAGCAACTTCACAAGCTGCACAAGCTGATGAAACTGTAGGTCAAGATATACGAGCAGGTGAAATAACAAATGTTGCTACAGTAGCTGATAAAGATGTAGATGTACAAGCTGCTAGAGAAAGAGAAGCTAAACCTATAGCAGACGTAGCTCCGGGTGAAATAACAGCAGGAGTTAATTTTGCAACTGTTGATGATTTACAAATTGAAGCTGCAGAAGCTAAAAGAGTTGATGATGTATTAGGACCAGATAATGATTACTTGGTAAAAGAAGTAGACGGAGAAGATACAACTGTTGCTGCTACTCCAGATGCAGAAAGGTCAGAACGTCAAACAATTTTAGGTGAACCAGCTCCTGATTCAGTTGCTGCTGCTATTAATGATACAGTTGGTTATACTGCTGCTAAACAAAGACAAGTAAAAGGTAAAGCTGCTCAGAGTGCTGCTGCAGATATGATAGCACAAACTGCTGACTTACCACCAGATGTTGCTTCTGCTGTCGTACAAGACCCTGCAAGTGTTGAAGCTCAGTTAGATAACGAACCTGTAGAAGTACAAGCTGCAATTGCTGCCTTACCACAAGAAGCTTTAGTATCTTCACAAATGGAAAGTTTACTAGGTGGTATGGAAGATGGTGAAATACCTATGTGGGCTAGACCTGCTGTAGATGCAGTTAATGCTGGTATGGCTAGAAGAGGTCTTAGTGTTTCTACTGTAGGTAGAGATTCATTATTTAATGCTATTATTCAAAGTGCTTTACCAATGGCACAAAGTAATGCACAAGCTTTACAACAAAGAGCAACACAAAATTTAAGTAATGAACAACAAGCAAACTTACAACAGGCTACTCAAAGACAACAGTTAAGAATGTCTAATCTTGCTAATAGGCAGACTGCTGCAAGTCAAACTGCACAAATGTCTCAGCAGATGAAAGTTATGCAAAGTCAGTTTGACCAACAAGCTGTGATGACAACTACTCAGCAACAACAACAAATGAGAATGCAAAACTTGCAGAATCAACAACAAGCTGCTGTTATACGTTCTCAAAATCAACAGCAAATGGCGATGCAAAATCTTGGTAATGAGCAACAGCTAAATATGACAGAGCTTCAGATAGATGCTGCTAGAGCTGGAGCAGACCAATCTGCGGAAAATCAAGAAAAAATATTAGAGATGCAGGTAGCTGCAGATTTCTTATCTAAGAATGCTGGGTTTAAACAACAAATGGAACTTGCAAATCTTAGTAACGACCAACAAATGAGGTTGGCTAATCTATCTTCAAGAAACCAAGCAGCTAGTGAAACTCTAAGTAATGATGAAAAAATAGAACTTGCAAATCTTAATAAGACTATGCAAACTAATCAGCTTCAGGCTCAGTTAGCTCAACAAATGGGCATAGCTCAACTTAATGTAGACCAGCAATCAGCTATACAGAATGCTACTACTAAAGCTAATATGGATATGGCTAAGTTTTCATCAGCTCAACAAGTTGAGTTAGCTAATAGTAAGTTTATGCAGACTGTAGCTCTTACAGATATGAATGCAGAGCAACAAGCTATTATGCAAAATGCTACAGCTATGGCTTCAATGGATATTGCTAATTTAAATACAAGAGAAAGATTAGCTGTACAAAATGCACAAAACTTTTTAGCTATGGACATGGCTAACATGAACAATGAACAACAAGCTAATATGTTGAGAAGCCAACAAGAACAACAAAGATTATTATCTGACCAATCTGCTACTAATGCTGCTAAACAATTTAATGCTGCTAGTGAAAATCAAACTAATCAGTTTGTAGCTAGTTTAGCTGCACAGATTGAACAGTCTAATGTGGCTCAAGCTAATGCAATGTCACAGTTTAATGATTCACAAACAAATGCTGCAGCAGCTAGAGATGCTAACAGAGCTGCAGATGTTGAAAAGTTTAATACTCAACTTGAAGCACAAGTAGACCAGTTCAACGCTAATCAAGACTTTGCAAGGAATCAATGGAACGCACAAAACCAAGCAGTAGTAGAACAATCTAATACTCAATGGAGAAGACAATTAAACACTGCAAATACTGCAATGCAGAATCAAATTAATGCACAAAATGCACAGAACGCTTTTGCTATGACACAAACAGCTCAGACATTTATGTGGCAAGAGTTAAGAGACCAAGCTGATTATGACTTTAGAGCTGGTGAAAATGAATTAAATAGAATTTCACAATTAGTAAATACTGCGGTAGCTTCTGACCCAAGTAAATATTCTACAGCATTGACAAGTTTAAAAGATTTGGTAAAAATATTATCTGGTGATTTAGCAGGTTAAAAGGAGAAAATTAAAATGGGATTATTTAGTTCAATAAAAAAAGCTTTTAAAAAAGTTGTTGGAGGAATTAAAAAAGTAGTTAAGAAAGTAGTTGGAGGAGTTAAGAAAGTAGTTAAGAAAATTGGCTCTAGTAAAATTCTTAAAGCTTTAGCAATTGCTGCTGCTGTTGTAGTCACGGGAGGTGCAGCCATCGGGGCTTTTGGTGGAAAACTAGCTACTACTCAATTTGGTAGTTGGATGGTTGGAGCTAGTCAAAAAGTTTTAGGTGGTACATTATTTGGTAGTGGTGCTGCAATGAATCCTGGAATTGGAAAATTTTTAACACAAACAGGAAACTTTCTTGCTAAAACTGCTGCTAAACCTTTTGGTGCAGCAGGTAAAGCTATAGGAAGTGTAGCAGGTGGTGCAACTGATTTACTAGGCATTACAGATAAAGCTACTAGAATGGGTTATAAAGAAGTTGGTGGTAAGTTTGTAGTTGATACTTCAAAAACTTTTCAAGGAGATAGTTATTTTACAAAAGATTTATCTGGACAAACACTTGCAGAAGTTAAAGCTGGTGAACTAGGAACTATTGGAACTGGTAAAATTATAGACACAGATACAGGTAAAGCTGTTTATGGTAATATTACTGCTGATGCTTCTGGTGCTTTAAACACTAACGTAGGTGAGCAAATATCTACAGCATCTACAACTGGAGAGATAATGAAATCTGCTGCAATTAATCAAGGATTTAATTTAGCTAGTGCAGCAGTAACAAGTAGGTATTTTAGTGAAGACCCTAGAGGACAATCAGATTCTTTATATTTAGAGGGTAAAACTCCTTTAACTCCTTTACAAGTTTGGGCATCAGAAAGTAATATAGATATAGCAAGTGCTTATAATAACCCTACATACGGTACTGGAGACCCTAATTATATGATGAACGCTGCTTTATATAGTCAAGACACTATAGGTACTCCTACTAATTTACCTGTAACAGGAGAAATGTATGGTTAATCCAAAAAGAAATCCTAAATTATTTGTAAAAGGAAATGTTAGTGATGCAGCAAAAGAAGCAGTACTAGATGCTCTTGATGCTGGATTTACTATAGATGAAATTATAGAAAATGATAATCCTAAAATAAGAGCAGAATCAGAATCAAGTCAAGAAAATTTAGATGAGTTAGTAAATATAAAAAACCAAGGTTCTCCTATTCCGGGACAGTCTTTAACTAATAATCCTGATACTCCTTATCCTTGGGAAACTCCGCCTGATATAACAAATCCAAATGAAGCATTAGAAAATGTTGTAGAAGATTTATTACAGCCAGAAGCTATTAAAAATATTGTTTCTGCTTTAGCTGGAGGATTGCCTGTAGGAGATATTTCTATGGCAGTTTTATATAGTAAATTTGTACAAGGTGTTATAAGTATAGATACTTTAATGTTATTAGCAGAACCAGTTATGTATTTAATAATGGCTATAGGAGAAGAAGCAGATATTAAATATAATATTGAAGGCGATGATATGGATGAGTTTGATGATGAAGATGATATGCAAGAACTTAGTCCTTTAGAAAAAATTAAAAAAGATACAGTAGATACAAAAATAAATGAAAATGCAATCCCTCAAAATTTGTTAGAAAGAGTTAAAGAGCAAGGACCTGAAATAAAAAGTATATTAAGTAGAGGAGAAGAATAATGGCTAGAATGTTAAAAGAACAATACTATGATATATCAAGAAATATATTAGATAAAGTTAGTGAAGATTCTCCTGTGGATAGTGATGCTTTAAAAGGAATGGCAGCTTATTTTACTCTTGATGTTTTAAAAAGATTTGTTGATAGAAAAGATAATGTAATGGCTGAAAATATAACAAACATTAAAAATGATGAAGTTGTAAAAACTGGAAGAAATCAAGAGTTGTGGAAAAGAAGAGGTAAAGTTTTAGATAATGATAAATTAATTAATGAGCAAGGAGCAGAAAGATTCTTTGATGCTCAAGCAGAGTCAATGTTTAAAAATCCTAAGACTCACGAAAATTCAGACATGTTAAAAGAAAATCCTGATTGGACATTTAACCCTGATGAATTTGAAGATAGAAATAGTCCTATGTATAAAGTAAAACAAGATTGGAAAAGAGATTATATTAATCAAGTATTACTACCACAACACAAAAACAAGTTTGACCAGATAGACCAGAACATTTTAACATTTGATGAGTATAATAAAAATAATAGAGAGCTTACAAAACACGCTATTGAGTATGCTAAAAGACCAGAAGAAAGAAGTCTATTAAGACAGTGGAATTTTTTTGGTAAGAAAAGAACTGCTAAGTTAAAAGAAAAATATGATGCTTCTAAAAAAGCACAGAATAATATTCTTTTAGAAAGAGAAGGTTATTTACTAGGTAATTATACTCCACAAATATTTGCTAAAGACCCTGAGACAAAAGATACTTTTGGTTCTACTTTAGAAGGTACTAAAAAGTTTAAAGATAATATTGTTAGACCTCTAAGTGGACTAACAAAAAAAATGTATGAGACTGGTGAAATTTACAATGATTTTGAATTTAGAAATACAGAAGATTTTAAAAAGTTATCCATACAAGGACAGAAATTAGCTTTAGATTTATTTAATCAAAACGAAGAGTATGGAGATAAAAATAATTCGTATGAAATTTTAAACATTTTTACAAGTGTTCAACTCTTAGAAAATGAACAAAATAAAATAAGAAAATATGATACTATAAAATACAAAGACCCTGATTTTTTAAGTAGTAAACCTGAAAGACAAAAAAATCAAACTAGGTCTATGTATGAAAATAGTCAGCCATATCAACAGTGGAAAGCAACTGTAGATAAAGCTTACACAAAAGGAAGTGCTAAAGATATACAAGCTAGACAAACATCTGGTTATAATATAACTAGGTCAGATGAAATAAACTTAGCTATTGAAGATAATATAGAATACATATCTGAACTTAGAGAAGATAGAAGACAATTTGATAGTGGAAAAATGTCTGAAGACGATTACAATGAAAAAGTTAAAGAATACAAAGAAAAAACAATAGACAATATTATTGAAAAAGAATTGGGTACAACAGATAAAGTACAGTCTTTTGTAGATGGATATCAAGAAGATAGAGTAAGTTTATTTCTAGACACTTTACGTACAGAAGCAGGAAAAGATGAAATGGATAAATGGTATGTAAATGCAAATTTAAAAAGAGAAAGAGCAGGGTTAGACCCTATTCTACCTTCATCTAAATTAAGCCTTTTTCGTGTTATAAACACTAAACATATTTTAGATGATTCTGCATTTTTATTAGACACATTAATAATAAATCCATCAACAGGAAAATATGATGTAGACCCTGAAGAATTAACAGAATATAATATTAGCACAGACTCACTATAACAGGATTTTACATGGCTGTTAAAGACATTAAAGTATTAAGACAAGATATTTATAATAATAATCCTAATGATTTTTTATTAAGTTTAGATGATGAAGAATTATTAATGGAACTTTATTATTCTAATAATCCTGCTTATTCTAAATCTTCAAAACAAATAAGAAACAAATATAAAAACTATGATGAGTGGTATAGTTCTTTTGATTTAAAAACTAAATCTGCAACAGATATTAGAAAAGAAAAAGAATTAAAAGAAAGTCCTTTCAATACTCAATTTGTAAAATCTATTTCAGATACATATAAAAAAGTAGGTTCTCCTAAAATTCCTACTAGCGGTTCTAATGTTTTAAAAAACTTAGCTTTATTAAAATATAGTATGAATCCTAGTAGTTTTGGTAAGCCTTCAATTATAGAAGGAATAGCGGGTGATACACAAGACGTAGTAGGAACTGCATTAGACTTTGCAACACTTGGAAAAGCTAAAGGTCCTGTTGGACAAACTATAGCTGACTTAGGAACTTTAACTAAAGAAATGGTTATAGGTGCTGACAAGTTAGAAACAGTTAGGACACCTACTCCCGGTAAATCTAAAGAAGAATTTAAAACTACAAGGGTAGTACCTCAAGAAAGTATAGCAGGTGGTCTTGCTAGAGGCGTAGGTGGGTATATGATTCCATTTACAGGAGCTTTAAAAACTTTAAAAGCTGGTACACAAGCTACAAAATTTGGAAAAAAACTTTTAGAACGTAAGCCTAAGATTACATCAGGATTACAACTTTATGGAGCTACTGCAGCTACAGACCAATTAGTTGTAACTCCAGAACATGCTTTCATGGGACAAGTTTTAGGAAATGCAGTAGGTAAAGATAAAGAAAAATTGCAAAGTGTTTTAAATTATGTCACTTCAAGCCCTGATAAAACTGAAGGAGAAAACAGAATAGCTGTATTGTTTGATAGTATTTTTCTTGCCGGAGCTATTGGAGGAGTAATTTGGGCAGGTGGTAAAGCTTTTAGAAGTAGTAAAGATATGTTTAATTATTTTAAAGATATCAAAAATAATGGTACACCTGAACAGAAAAAACAAGCTGCATTAATTATAGAAGATGCAAGTACTAATAGTCCTAAAGCTAGAAAGAAACCTGAAACAATTAAAGATACTATAGAAGAACAAGAAATAAAATTAAACAATAAGATAGCTGAAGGTACAAGTTGGCAGTTTAGTCAAAACTCTTTTAAAAGAGGAGCAGCTAATTTATTTAATTTAATTACAAAGTCTAGAGGATTACAAACTCCTCAAATGTTTTCTACTTTAAATTTAAATAAGAATGCTGCAATTGCATATCAAAATCTTGGAGTACAATTAAAAACTCAAATAGATAATACAGTTAAAAAATTAGTTAAGACCGGTAAGTATACTGAAGATGATATAAATGAAATTATAGAAGTTTATCTTACAAAACCTGATAAAGATATTAATAAGTTAGTACAATCAGTATTTAGTAAAAAAGAATATGATGAATTTATAAAACAACAAGCTAGTAAAAGTAAGTTTACTCCAGAAGATTTACCAGTAGAACTTAAAGATTTAGTAGACGAGAGTAGAAATCAAATAAATTCTTTAAGTAAAATACTATTAGGTGGTAAATATGTTAGTGATGATTTAAAGAAAGAAATAATAGATGGATATGGTTCATACTTAAGAAAGTCTTATTTAAAATTTAGTAACCCTAACTATAAACCAAGTCAAGAAGTATTTGATGAAGCTGTTGTTTTTATATCTAATCAACTAAAAAAGAACGCAAAAAATAAAAACAAAAGTCCAGAAGATTTAGAACAGATGGCTATCGGTCAAGTCAATGTTATATTAAAGACTGCAAAATATAGCGATGATTTTTTTAGCTTCATAGATAATGTTAAAACAGCTAAGTCTGGTGATGTTGTTTTTGCTGAAAGACAAAAGATTGCAAAAGAAATAGAAAATTTATTAGGTGTAGAAACTCAAGCAAGTAGTAGAATATTTAATACTATGGCTGATGTAAGTCAGTTTATTAGTAAACAACAAACTCTTTCTGATTTCAGAGAGTTAGGTTTAAAAGGTAAATATTTTTATAAAGAAGCAGATGGTCCTTTTGGTCAATTTGATACGCAGCTTAAAGGTAAAAGATACGGTGCTTTGGATGGCATGTGGACTACTAGAGAAATGGCTTCTAATTTTATAGTACCTCTTTCAGAAAGACAAGGTTTTGCATATGACGCTTTAAAATTTTTATACTCTGCAAAAGGTTTTGCTCAAGCTAGTAAAACTGTAGGTAATAATATAACACACGAAAGAAACTTACAAAGTAGTGGTATTATAATGTTATCAAATGGTTTAAATCCTTTTTCTAAAAAAACTTATAAAGCTGTACAGACTGCTTGGAGTGCTGTAAAACCTACAGACAATAAAGCAGTAAATGATTTGTACAATGAGTATTTAAGACTAGGTATAACTAATCAGAATGCTAAACTAGGTGATATAAAAAGATTAATATCAGAATCACAAAATAATGTTACAGGTACTTTCATAGACAAAATAGCTTCAAAAACAGGATTAAATTATTTAGGAAGACAAGTAGAAAAAGCATATGTTGCAGAAGATGATTTGTGGAAAATAGCTGTTTATGAAAATGAATTAAGTTTTTTAAAGAAAGCATATCCTAAAGAGCAAATAGAAAAATTAAAACTTGAAGCAGCTAGAATAACTAGAAACACTATGCCTACATATGATATGATTCCTAGTGGTTTTAAATTATTAAGATATAGTCCATTTGGTAACTACTTTGCGTTCCATGCTGAAAGATTTAGAAATACTTTTCATAATTACAAACAAGCTATTAATGAAATTAAAAGCGGGAACGATGTTTTAAAACAAAGAGGATGGAGAAGATTATCAGCACAAATAACCGTAGGTCAAACTGGTAATTTAATTGTTGCTGGTTCTAGTTTGTATCACACAGGAGTTTCTAAAGAAGAAGATGGTCATATAAAAAATATATTTAAACAAAATTATCATGGTAATAATTGGTTATATGATGTACAAGATAAATCTGGTAAGTTATTATTTGCAGATACAAAATATACCGACCCTTCTGCTCCTATTAATGATGTTGTTTTAAGTCCAATGTTAGAATATTTAAACACTGATAAAATGACAGAAGCTGAATTTGAAGATAGATTTTTTAAAGCTGCATCAACTGCATATGGTAATTTTGTAGCTCCATTTATTGATACAACTATTTTATTTGATGCTGTTCAGGACGTGTTTACTAGAAACGGGCAAGTAGAAGGTGCAAATGGAGAGCTATATGATTTAGAAGGTTGGGATTCTACTACAGATAACGCTGAAACTTATTGGAATAATTTTGTTATAGGAGCAAATCATATTACTAAAACTGCTTTCTTACCAGTTGCTGTAGATAATATTGCTAATACTATAGAAATAAATAAAGAGCAACCAGATAAATATGGAGTTGTTAAAGACCCAGATTTAAATAGATTTAAAAATCTTGCAGGTATGAATTATAAAGTTATAGATAATTCTACTATATTAAAAAGTATATCTCAAAAAAGCAGAGGTTTTTCAAGTAAAACAACAGCTATTCAATCAAGAGATTTATATAAGTATGATGGTGAAAACAATGTAACTATAGCTAAATTAAAACATCAATACTTACAAGCAAATAAAAAACATTATTTAAACTTTACAGACTTGAAAAGAACTATAAATAGTGCAATAGAGTTATCTAATATTAACCCAGAAAGATATAATTTAACTATAGATGATATTGAAAAAACTTTAAAAGATTCTAATATGTCTAGAGAAAATATCAACCAATTAATATTAACTAATAAAAGAGATATTTTTGTACCTTTAAAAATGTCTGAAGAAAAAATAGATAATATTATTAGAATGAATCCTACTATTAATCGTTCTGAATTAGAAGAAGAACTAAGAGATTTAAAATATGAACTAATGAACTTACCTTTATTAGATATAAGAGATGAATATACTGAAAGTCAAACAGAAGCATTAAATATTTTATATCAGAGAAAACCTTTTTATGAGGGTGGCGAAGTTTCAGAAGATTATCCTGTTAGCGATGTTACACCTATTGCAGCAGATAGAGTTGACAAGAATACAGGTAGTCCTTACTCTGACCAGATGGCTAGGCTAGGTTTAAACGTAGGTGGAGTTCTTGTTAGAGAAGCAATAAAACAAACAGGTAAAAAGTCTGCAAGTTCTTCAGGTATAAAAGCTTATCATGGTTCTCCTGTAGACTTTGACGAGTTTAGTACGGACTTTTTAAAAACTGGAGAGGGTGCTAATGCTTATGGTAAAGGTTTATACTTTACAGAAACTGAAGAGATTGCTAAAGGTTACAAAAATCAATTAACCAAGGATAAAGAAATATATAAACTTGGTCAGAAAGAAAAAGCTTTAGAAAAAGAATATTTAAATATACTTTATAAAGACCCTAGTAAAACTAATCCAGCATTTCAAAGTAATATGAAATCATTGTCTAAAGAGGAATCAAAAAAAGTAGATGGTTTAATGAAAGAAATCATGGACATAAGAGATTTACAATGGTATATAGGTAGTGACTTAGAAAAACCTACAATGTTCCCGGGTAAGATGTATAAAGTAAATATACAAGCTAAACCTAAAGAACTTTTTGATTGGGATAAAACTATTGGTAAGCAAAATGCTTCAACACAGGATGCAATTTTAAAAGTGTTAAAACAATTATCAGATGATGAGTTAAGAGCTTTTATAGATAGCACTGCTAAATATCCTTCTTGGACTAAAGACGGTTTAGGAGGTAGAAATCAATTAATAACTGATGCATTAGTTGCAGCTCAAGATATTACTGGAGAAGTATTTTTAAAAACTGTAAATAGATTTAATCGTTCAATGGGTACTGGTGAAAAAAATATAGTTGAAAATATTTTACTTAAAGAAGGAGTACCGGGAATAAAATATAACGATGGTTTTAGTAGATATAAAGCTGGACCAAAAAATAAAAACTATGTAATCTTTGATGCTCGTATCATTGACATATCTAAAAAGTATGGTATAACTATACCAGCAGCAGGTAAGTTGTTAATGGAAATGGATGAAGGAAAAGATACTCCTACTAAAGTGAGAGAAAATTTTAGAACAGGTGGAAGAGCTACAAACTCAGAAAATGTTATAGAAACTATTTTAACAAAAGAATATAATCGTTTGAAAAAACAAAGTCCTTTATTTTCAGAAATATCCTATGAAGAATTTAAAAACGAAGCAATGACACTAGCTCAAAATACTAAAAGAGCTGAAAGTGATTCCAGAAATTTACAAAGAGGAACAAATGAATTAGGAAGTAGTGCTTCTGGGTACTATCAGTTTTTAGAAGGTAGTGTTCCTACTGCATATAATAGAGCAGGAGTTTACTATAAGCCAGAACAACAGCAACAATTATTTGGAGCTATTAATCAAAACAAAGATTCTTCTTTTGGTAATGAGCAAGTTCAAGACGCTTTGTTTTTTTCTAATATATTTCAGTCTAAAGGAAGTGATAAATATTTAGGTCCTGCTTTATTTTTAAAAAATAAAAAAGCTTCTAGAGATGTTTATTTATATAATCATCACACTTTAAGTTCTAAAAAAGATGACTACAATAAAGCAACAATTAATAGAGCAAATACTATTTGGGAAATACAAGAGTAAATAATGGGATTCCCGTTTGAAATAATAACTATGCTTGGCTCTACTGTACTTGGCGGGGTTATGAGTGTATGGGCAGAAAGTCGTAAGGCTAAACAAGACCATCAGAAGTTACTTATAACACGTGGCGAGTTTGAAATGAAAGCTCGTAAAGCTGCAAGAGATGTTAAAGATAAAGGATTCCAATGGACAAGAAGAATCATAGCTTTATCATCTGTGTTTGCTATTGTTATACTTCCTAAACTTGTAGCTGTTTATTATCCTAGTGTAGATGTTACTGTAGGTTATACAAATTTCCAACCGGGATTCTGGTTCTTCAAAGAAGGTAGAGATGTTTTTGAATGGATAACTTTTCAAGGCTTGGTAATAACACAATTAGATACAAACTTAGTATCAGCTATTATAGGTATGTATTTTGGTGGTAGTTTAGTTAAGAAGTAATATGCAAGAC
>Ga0196887_1000919_pt1 | contig 13248 bp, 2 predicted proteins | sample VirMetDEL_Mar_31_FD_169094 | JGI IMG/M metagenome (GOLD analysis project Ga0196887, IMG submission 169094) | Aqueous microbial communities from the Delaware River and Bay under freshwater to marine salinity gradient to study organic matter... | ecosystem: Environmental > Aquatic > Marine >... | reverse complement strand
GGCCAAGGCTAGATAAATCGTCAGCGTTAGTGTCAATCTGATCTTGTAAAGCCTCTACGCTTATACCCAGTGTAGCCGCCGCTGATTGTATAGCATCGGCTTTAGCCTGCGCTGTATCTACACCAAACTTAGCTATAGCTTGGGCTAACGCTTCTTGTAGAGCTACTATTTCGCCTTCGTTAAGCCCTACACGAGAGGTTAACCCGTCTACATTTAGGCCAAGGCTAGATAAATCGTCAGCGTTAGTGTCAATCTGATCTTGTAAAGCCTCTACGCTTATACCCAGTGTAGCCGCCGCTGATTGTATAGCATCGGCTTTAGCCTGCGCTGTATCTACACCAAAATCAGCTATGGCTTGGGCTAACGCTTCTTGTAGAGCTACTATTTCGCCTTCGTTAAGCCCTACACGAGAGGTTAACCCATCTAAATTTAATCCGAGGGCAGATAAATCGTCAGCGTTATCGTCAATTTGGCTTTGTAAAGCCTCTACGCTTATACCCAGTGTAGCCGCCGCTGATTGTATAGCATCGGCTTTAGCCTGCGCTGTATCTACACCAAAATCAGCTATGGCTTGGGCTAACGCTTCTTGTAGAGCTACTATTTCGCCTTCGTTAAGCCCTACACGAGAGGTTAACCCATCTAAATTTAATCCGAGGGCAGATAAATCGTCAGCGTTATCGTCAATTTGGCTTTGTAAAGCCTCTACGCTTATATTTAAGTCTTGCGCTACCTGAACCTTAGCTGCATCTATATCCCCGCCCAACTGACTTATAGCTTCGGCTAACGCTTCTTGTAGAGCTACTATTTCGCCTTCGTTAAGCCCTACACGAGAGGTTAACCCATCTAAATTTAATCCGAGGGCAGACAAGGCATCGCTGTTGTCCCCAATTAACTTCTCTAATGCCTCTTTAGTAAGCCCTAACGCAGTGGCCGCGTCTTCCTTAGCCTCAGCTATGTCTCCAGCGTTCTCCCCTATGGCAAGGTCTAACGCAGCTTTTAAGTTGGAGATTTGCGTATCTGTATAGAGGTTAGCTGTGGTAAGCGTAGTCTGTAGGTCGGCAGTAAACTTACTAGTGTTAGCGGTAATTAAGCCTCGGAGCGTGCTGTCTGTAATCCCTAAATCGCTAGCAACTTTGCTTATAGCTTGGTCTATAGACCCGCCACCAGCTAACGCACCATCTAACTTAGCCTCTAAAGAAGTTACAGTCTCTGCAAGCCCTGCAACGTTCCCAACTAAAGAGTCGTAGTTAGCCTGTTGAGCCGTATCTACTGCGCCTTGCAAGTCAACTTGAGGGTTGAGCCCCATAAACTGATCTATCTCATTTTGGGTAGGAGTGTACCCGCCATATGCAGCTCTTACTTCAGCCTCTGTGACAGTAGCAGCGTCTACCCTACTGGCTAAATCGGCGGGGGTGTACTGGCCCGCTAATCCAAGACCTAATAGCTGGTTGTCAGTTATTACGTACTCATTATTATTGTCTACTTCGTATGCGTCTACCCCTACTATTTTATCTAACTCAACTCGGGCGTCTTCCGCGACTACGTAGTTGTTCCCTACGTGAGTTTGTACTAGACCTGCTAACGTGCTGTCGTCTATAACTCCTGTAGGTATGCCCGCATTAGCAGAGTCAAAATAGGTGTACTTACCAAACTCAGCGTCTACCTCATCCTGCGTGGTTATGTATTGGTCTATTAACGGGTCTTCTACGTTATCGACTAACGCACCCTGCATGGCGGGAGTGCCTGCCGCGCCTTTGTTTACCGTTAAAGCAGTGACTAGTGACGCGTACGCTGCCGTGTTAGATGGGGTTATACCCTGAGCCGCTAAAGCATCTTTTGCTTGTTGCGTAGTAAACTGCCTGTTAGCTACCCACGCGTCACGTCCGGCGGAGTCTAAACCCTGCACCTCGGCTATATCGGTGTTGCTAGCTGCCGTCCACCCTTTGCCAAGTAAGTCTGTAGCAACTTGTTTCTGTGCGGTAGTCCTAGTAGTGTTCTGGAACGAGGAGGTTATAGTGTTTAGTCCCGTCCTGTCGTTCCAATCAATAGAGCTAGAGTCAAAGTTATCTATATCCGATTGGTCATACCCTCTGCTAAGTAGGTGGGCCTCAATGTCAGCTCTAGTAAGTACGTTATCCGTTATCTCTTTAGACAGTCCAGACTGGGCAACATTCTTACCTTGAGTAAACCCTGCGGCGAGTAATTCACTATCTGTATACCCTGTTTTTGGGTCACCATTTGTGTTGTAAAGGGTGCTTTTATTTACGCCTAACTCCGCCGCTAACCTACCGCGAATCTCGTCGTAAGTAACTTCATTCTCGTTACGGTACGTCGCCGTTATGGACTCTGGGGTGTCTGTGTTAAACCCTAGCGACCCACCAAAAATATCCGAAGTGTTAGGAACTGCAAAGCCTTCGCCTTGTAAATAAGCATTTATTTCAGCTTCACTTACAGTATCATCGCCTAGGCGATCTAGTAGGCCACTAGCTTTATCTTGAGGTATTACTTGGTCTGGGTTTGCCCCAGCTTGCCAATAGTTACCCGTGTATGCACTGAGGTCTAACCCGTCAGAAACTGCCTGCGCTACTGCCGCTGCATCTGCAAAGCCGAAGCCCGCTGGGTTAGCTATCATAGCCCCAATTACTTCATCTTGAGTAACAGTAGTCTCGTTGTAGAGGGCTAACGTTTCGCCAGTTAGATTGGCTGTATCCGTAGGTAGTACTGTAGATTCGTCACCTACGCCAGCTATTCTACTAGTTATACTACCAGTAGGCATCCAGCCGTCGTAGCCAAGAACATCTTTGAAGTAATCTTGGACTTCTTGGTCAGTAACAGTCCCTGCGTCGAACGCAGTTCTTTGCTCACCGTCTGTGGCATATGCGCCTGTTTTTACTAGGTCAAATGCTCCAGCGTATTTAGCTTCTAAGTCTTCTATAGACAAGCCTGCATCTGCTGGGAACGCAGTGCGTAGGTCGTCAGCTACTTCACTTCTGGTGTAGCGTTTGTTATCTATATCATCATAGATAGTTGCTTTTATTTCCTCGGCTGTTTTACCTTCAAAGTTTTTATTATTTACAAACCAGTCTATAAAGCCTTGACGGTTGCCCGGAGTATACGCACCACCGTCTTGGGTAGCGTCATCTAACGCGGCGTCTATAGCGTCTGTTTGTCGTTGTAGCTCGACTTCTGCTGCTAGATCGGCTGCACGCTCCGTCTCTACATCTCCACGGTAACCAGCGGTTATGTCTGCTAAAGAAGTTGTATCAAAACCTAAGTTACCGTCGAATGTACCTGCATCAGCGGGGTCAAACCCTTCTTGTGCTAAGTACGCGTCGATCTCGTCTTGACTTGTAGTAGCGTCATCTAGGCGAGCAGCTAAACTCTTACCTGTGTCGCCCGCGCTTCCTTCGGCACCCGATTGCCAATAGTTACCTGTGTACGCGCTTAGGTCTAACCCATTAGAAACTGCCTCTGCCACTGCCGCTGCATCTGCGAACCCAAAACCCGCTGGGTTAGCAATCATAGCCCCTATTACTTCATCTTGAGTAATAGTAGTTTCGTTGTAGAGGTCTAGTGTTTTACCAGTTAAGTTGGCTATATCGGTAGGTAGTACTGTAGCTTCGTCACCTGCGCCAACTAATCGGCTATCTATATTACCAGTAGGTATCCAGCCTTCGTAGCCAAGAACATCTCTAAAGTAATCGTTAGCTTCGTCTCCAGTAACAGTCCCTTCGTCGAACGCGATTCTTTGGCGGTCTTCGTGCCCAAAATTACCCTCAGTCTGTAAGCTAGTAAATAGCGTACCGTACTTGGTTTTTAGGTCTTCTACAGACAAGTCTGCATCTGCTGGGAACGCAGTTATTATGTCGGCAGCTATCTCACTTTCACTATAACGTCTGTTATCTACGGCACGCTGTACTAATGCTTTTCTTTGCTCCGTATTTAAAGCATCGTACTGCGCTTTACCCGCTGCGTTATATAGGTAGTAGCCTCTTATACCATCGTATGCCTCACCAGAATACGCGCCACCGTCTTGGCTAGCATCGTCCATAGCTTCATTAATTGCGGTTGTCTTCGCTGCTAGTTCGGCTGCTGCTGCTGCTTCTGCTGCTAAACGTGCATCTCGTTGCGTTATGGTTTCATTAGCTGCTTGGTAACCGGCTGTATCTGCATTAAGGTCAATGTCTAAACCTGTACCTGCAAACGCAAGTAAATCTTCGTTGGTCAAACCCGAAGTATCGTAGTCTAGTCCGTCTAGGTACGACTTAACATCGGCGGCGTTAGTTATTTGCTCCTGTACTTGTAAATCACCTTGCGCGTTAGTCCTAGCGCCGGTCATGTCCACCATACCGTCTAGGTAATTTTCGTACGTTACTAAGTCATCGGCAGTAAGTGCTCTACCTAACTCGGTAGCCAAAGCTGCTTCCGCATCACCACGTGTGTACTGTAGGGGGGATAGGTATTGATAAACTTCGGTAGCTAAATCAGCCCTATCTTTATTCTTACCTGTGAACTGAGTAACGTCAAAGCCTTCAGGTATAACGTACCCTTGACCTTGTAAAGACGCTATAGCTTCAGCTTCGGTAGTGGTGTTTTCGTTACGCCAACTTTCGGTGGCAGCGTCCAAACCTGATTCAGGTTTTTTGCCCGTAAACGCCGAGTAGTCAAAGTCAGCAGGTACGTTAAACCCTTGAATTGCTAACCTAGCCTTAACCTCAGCTTCGGTAATAGTGTTAGCCTCACGCCAATTCGCAGTTTTTGCGGATAAGCCCGTCTGGTCGTACTTACCAGTAAACGGCGTGTAGTCAAAGTCAGCAGGTACAGTAAACCCGTCAGCTTCTAAGGCGCTTTTAACTTCAGCTTCGGTAACAGTGTTAGCGTCGCGCCAACTCTTAGTGGCGTTGTTTAGCCCTGATTCAGGCTTCTGCCCAACAAACGGCGTGTAGTCAAAGTCAGTAGGTACAGTAAACCCTTGATCTATTAATGACTTCCTAACCTCAGCTTCGGTAACAGTGTTATTGTCCGCGTAAGTTTTTGCAGTGGCCTCTAATCCTGAGTCAGCTTTGTTTTTGCCCGTAAATGGTGTGTAGTCGAAGTCAGCGGGTACAGTAAACCCTTCAGCCAGTAAGGCACTTTCAACTTCAGCTTCGGTAATAGTATTAGCGTCTTGCCAACTTTTAGTAGCATTGTTTATTTCTGAGTCAGCTTTGTTTTTGCCCGTAAATGGTGTGTAGTCAAAGTTAGCAGGTATAGTAAACCCAGCAGCTTCTAAGGCACTTTGAACTTCAGCTTCGGTAACAGTGTTTTCGTTACGCCAACTTTCGGTGGCAGCATCCAAACCTGATTCAGGTTTTTTGCCCGTAAACGCCGAGTAGTCAAAGTTAGCAGGTATAGTAAACCCAGCAGCTTCTAAGGCTCTTTTAACTTCAGCTTCGGTAACAGTGTTAGCGTCTACGTAGTTGCCTATGCCCGCGTTATTGTTTAAGAAGTCGGTAATCTCTTGCTCGCTAGGATTATAGTCCCCAAACGCGCTTTCTGTAGTGTCCCGTTTTACTCCAGTTGTGTACCCTCCAAGTAAATCGCCTTTAGCAGTTGGGTTAGTACCTACAGTAATGCCACTTGCTAGTGCCGCCGCTACAGCAGCATCCATACCGTTATCTATTACCCTATATTTTAGTTTACCCCCCACCCATTCAGCGCCGGTAGTATCTCTGGCTATGCCCAACTGGTCGTGCAGCGCGTCCTCAAGCTCTTGCTGGGTAAGCTCAAACCTACCCGCGTCGTTTCTCAAGCTCGTAAGGTTTAGTAAAGAGTCCCCAGCGGAAGCATTGTTAATATTGGTAACGTACTGGTTATATATGTCAGAATCTTTGTCCGACAGTATGCCGTCTAACTCTGCTAGAGATGCCGTTTTTTGAGCCGCAAGTCGTTCTGCCGCACGGGCTTGCGTATTTTCTGCCGAGTTGTATTTTTGGTCTTTTATCGTTTGTATGGCAGCAGATTCTCCAGCCGAACCGTCCCATGTAACGTTTGCGCCAGTGACTATCGCATCGATGTCTTCAGGAGTAAATGCGTACCCCGGATAGTGCTTGGCGTAAAAGGCTTCTGCTTCTTCCCTAGTAACTACCTCGGCGTTTATCAAGCTACCGTAAAGATTTTGTACTTCTGATTCAGTCATGCCTGCTACAGACGCAGCTACGTTAGGGTTAGCCGCCACATAATTGTCGGCTTGTTCTTTAGTCCAACCGTTAGCTTGGAACAACTCAGACACTTCACCCGCGTCTAACACCGCTAGGTCGGCAACTGGCTCTGCACGGGTGGCGATGGCTGCTTGTTTGGTGTCTTCTACGTACTGGCCCAAGTACGGCTTCATTTCGCTTGCTTGGTCTAAAGTAAGCGTTATTCCTTTCCCAGCGGCGGCGTCTACTAGGTCTTGTGCTGTCACTACAAAAGGCTCTACGTACGTAGTTATGTCGTCAGCAAATAATGTATTGGGGTCGTTGGCTGCGGTGAACTGTGTTATTTCATCAAAACTTGGGGTGTACCCAGATTTTGCAAACTCCTCCACTACTTCGGCGCTGCTATTGTAATTTGCATCGTCTACTTCATTGAGTAGGTTTACCGCTGTGGTACCTGTTACTCCTACATCGTCTAGGAAAAGCTCAAGCTGCTGTGCGCCTGCTGGGGTCTTTGGTGTGTTGTTAAATGCCCAGTTTACTTGGGGGCTACTATTTAATAGTAAATGCGTACTTGGGTCTGCCGACATGTTAGTAGTCGTGCCGTTAAAGCTATCGCGCATTGAAAACCCGTCACCTTGGGTAACGCCGTCAGGGTCGTAACTAACTTTATTGTTGTAGTCGGCTAACGGCCCTTGCCCAAGTGTGTATATAGTACTTACAGTACCAGTAGTTATTATCGGGCTTAGGAACGCCGCCATCCATACATCCGGCGCTACATCATAGTCTTGGTTTACATTAGCTACTATAAGCGAACCTAAGTGCGATGTTGTTAGTACTTCTTCTGCTGTTTCTGATACTACCTCACCGATTATTACGTCAACCCCGTTGTCCACTCTGTCCATAAGCTCTTCAGTAGCATTATTGAACGTCGCATTACCTTTGTCCCCGAACAAGAACTTTTCCAACTTCGCCCCGCCAAAACCCATACTAATAGTGGTTAGTATCCCTGCGGTAAGGCTGTTTTTAAACGCTAAATCATCCGCCATCATCTTAGACATGGCTTCTATTTCATTGGGTTGGTATAAAGGTACCTCTATTGGCTCGTCGTCTACGTACGTCGTATACGTCTGCTTTGATAATTCTTTAAAAGACTCGTTATAAACTTGATCGTACGCGCCATCAAACGTTTCAGACATAGCCACTAACACTTCAGTACCTACCCCTACCGTTACCCCTATACCCGCAAGTAGGGCCGCGCCAGCGGCGGCGGATAGCCCAGCAACGCCAACAAGAGGGGAGGCAAGAGCAACGGCTCCAGCACCCACTAGCCAAGGTAGCCCTTCTTGGAACACCTCTCCTCCTACCATATCCATTAAGAATACAGATGGGCGGTTTTCTAGTGTGCCAAGTATTTTACGTGCAGTACCTTCCGCATTGCCCATGCCCTCTGGTATAGGAGCGGCCATAAGAGCGTCGTTCTCAGCTCTAGCGTCTTTGTACCCCTGCGTGTGCATCTCTGCACCTAGCCCTTGCCACTTCTCAGCCCACGCCGTGACTTCTGGGTTTACGTCCATTCCGATAAAGCGTTGTATACCGTTTACAGTGTTTACTAGCCCCGAGCCCCACTCGACGATGTTAGCGACATCATCTTCAAACCTATCTTTTCGCGCTTGCGACCCCGGGATGGCATCGAGTACATCCTGCTTTAACTCTTCCCGCTTTGTTCCCATCCACACGGCCATGTCTATAAAACCGGCCATACCGTTTCTTTGTAGGTCATCTACTATGGCGGCCCTTTCAGCCGTTACTATTACTTCATTCATTTCGACAAGATTGTCTAAAAAGTCAAGCGGGTCTTCTGAACGTAGGGTAACAAAATCCGTACCTTTATTAATAGGTATAAGACCCTTGTCGGCATCCCATATAGTGATAGGCGCTTCTGTTTCAGGGATTACTACCCACTCAAACTTCTCTGTAGAAGAGTTGTATTCTTTAACGGCGTTACCCGCTATTACGTCTGGCCACGTAGTACCACTCGCTAAAGTTGTTTTAACTCCACTGTAGTCGGTGTTAGCCACGTCAACTAATGCAGTAACGTCAACGTCTCTATACTCTTCGTCAACTGTCCCGAGCACAAAAGTTTCTTTCGCCTCGGCGACATCTTGTCCTGACGCGGAACTTATAAAATCATCGTAGACAGCATCTTTTGCTTCTTGCGTTAGGGTTGTATCCCTATACGTCGCCCTGTCAAAATCATCGTACCCTAGGTATTCCCCCCAATTATCGTATAGGGCGTTTATATCTGTATTGCCGCCCCAAGACCTACTACGAGGGCTCGTACTTACGGTATACACCTCATTTCTAGTTATAAGTTGTCGGTACTCTGCCCAAAACGCTGCCCTATCCGCCTCGGATAAGTCCCTAGTGTCTACTTTTGGTATGCTAGGGGCCGAAGAGTTAAAACCGCTACCCCCTAAAGTATCGCTTAGTAATGTTTGCTCGTAGTAGGTAGGTGCTCTACCGTTCTCTTCTGTAAACTCAGTATATAGCTGCGCCCTAGTCTTTACGTTTAGGGAAATTTGACTCGAATCAAAATACTTTCGGGCTAACGCCCACGCATCAGTGTACGTTGGATTTTTAAAGACGCCTCGATTCGCAGTGGCGGGGTTAGTAAACGCGAGTCGAAGATCAGGGTTATAGAATTGGGGGTTATCTTCTAGCTCTTGTAGGCGAGCATCTACTGCCCCCGACACGTCGGATGCTAATGCAGATTTGTTGGCTAAGAATTCTTTTTGTTCTTCTTCGGACAGTTTATTAAAAGCATTCGCAGCTAGTAAATCTTTAAGTAGTTCTTCAGGGTTAGCTACTACTTTGCCATCTTTTCTAATGTCACCATTTAAAATGTCTTGGTAGGTTTTAGAAAATGCTACGGTAGCATTGTTAGAGGGAGTTTCTGCGTAGGTAATAATTTCTGCTAGTAAGTTACTCGCGGCGGTATTATCCCGCGCTTTGCCCGCAGCGTCCTTTGCCGCGTTGTTAGTAGCCAGACCTTCTTTAGAACCCGTAGTCAAGTAATGAGTGTAAGGGTCTGTATTAGCAGGGAGTTCGTTTATTTCCGCGTACTCTACAGGGTCAAAATTAGCATCCATCGCCTCGGTAAATACTTTATTTACGCTGGCATTTACACCTCCCATTTGGGTATCTACTTCCTTAGAAGAAGTTTCTAATGCCGCCATGTCGGTCTGTAGAGTAGTGTTTAGTACTTCCCATTGATCGTACAGTGGGGCTAGTTCTGCATTTAACCCACTTAAAGTTCCGGCATTAGCTGTTATGTAATCGTCGTATGTTTTAAAACTCGCGTTTATATTCGCGGAAACATTCCCTGCGTAATCAGATATACTTTCTAATTGATTTTGTGTAAGTCCACCGGCTAACTCAGCGAGTTCGTTCTCGTTGTAATAGCCGTTAGTGTTTTGGAAACCCATATTGTATTTGTTACCCGCAAACAGAGCCTCAGAAAAGTTCATGTCTGTAGGTGTTTCTGACAGTACTAAGTCGAACGTGCCGTCGCCCTTAGAGACAAACTCCCAGTTTTCTTCCGCGTTATCGTAAATTGTTTTCAGGGGTATATTATCGAACGCGGGGTCACTTGCGTATTCTTCTAGCGCCCTATTATATTTTTCTCCGTAGTCATCTATGTTGTTAGATATTTCTACGGCTTGGTTCTGTAGCCCTTCTATAGAACCTGTCCATAACGCCCCTAGGCTGTCTATAGTGTCACTTACCTTGCTAAAATCCCCTGTTAATACGCCAAGTGCGTTGTCTAACACATCGCCTAGTAAAGAGTCTTGTATAGCAGTGGTTAATTCTTGACTGGCAAACCCTTGTAGGGTTTCTTTTAGTACACGTGCCGCGTCACCCCCAGTACCACCTGCAAGGGCTACAGTAGCAGTTCGCTGTATACTAGTAGTTAGGAAAGACAGTTGTTTGTCCGATATAGAGCCATCCGTAACGCCCGGAATCTTGTTTATAACGTTACTAACCGCTTCTGTAGTAACGATTGCCTTACTAACTGCTTCTGCATAAAGTGCAGGGGTAATTTCTTTACCTTGCAATTCCGCTGTAACGCCTGCGCTAACAATATTTATTACTGCTTGTGGCAGTGGTAGAGTAACTCCTTCCGCATTTTCAAAAGTAAGTCCTATTAGGTCGTCTATTTCCCCTAAAGCAATCCCCGCTAAATGTTCAGTGCCTATTGTAAGTACACCGTTGGTGAACGCGTCAGTGGCGCTTTCCCCTAATACAAGTGCGTTAGTACCTCGTTCTGTACCCTCTATTAACGCAGTGGCAACAGTGTCATTGTAGTACTGTTCAGGTACGTAGTCGGTAAACGCGTCGTCTACAAACCCAGCGGTTTTAGTACCTATATACTGCGCTGCGTAGCCCACTGCCGCAGCTTCTAATACGTCTTTCCAATCTCCCCCTGCATCGGCTACAGCGGCGGCATTCATTAAAGGTATCGCCCACCCTTGCCCTGTAGCTACCAGTATAGCTTCGCTAACAAATTTTATGGGGTCTTCAAGTATTCCGTTTACTATATCCTTTTGAAAGTCGTATACCGGCTCCCAAACTTCGTCGTCAAACCACCTACCAGTATCTCTTAGGTCGTCTTCAAACCCGCCGTGAAACACGAAGTCATCTAAGTCGGAACCAAAATCACTGATATTATCCCAAGTGTCTTCCCATAAACTAGTTAAGCTCATTACTATTTTTTACCTTTAGTTTTTATTGGGGTATCCGATAGAGTAATAAGGGCGACAAAACTATTCTTAGCTTTTTCTCCAACATTCATGGACACACCTTTAGCTTTTACTTGGTTACGTACTTGCCGAAAGGCTTTTACGTAAGAAAACTTGTCAAACCGCACTTCGTAATACCTGACGTTTAGTTTTTGTATGTGGTCAAGATAGACTGTTATATTTTTTACTAAGTTTTCAGAGGTATCTACGTTGTACATAGAACCTTTCATTTTATCTACGTGCTTACCTTCAGCCCTTGTAGTGATAAATGCGGTGTTGCCTGCTTGTACTATTTCTGTATTGGGGGCAGCAGCCGTGGCAGCTACATACGCTACGTACTCAGGCCGTTCGTTCTCTAGGTTACCAAGAATAATTTCTGGGCCAGACAATAGCTTTTCTTGTTTAGACACTTCCATACTGCGCTCCTAGTTAAGGTTTTTCAGGCCAAGTAATTTCTTCGTATGTGGTTGCAGATGCGTTTGTTATCGGCATATCGCGTAGAGCTTGCCTATAGGTAGCCCACTCTGCTTTCTCAGCGTCTGTAAGAGGTGCGTCAGCCAGTTGGGTTATGTCGCATTCCTGCAACAAGCCATTTCTTACCGTACGCATCTTATCCATGTAACTATATACTAACGGGCCTAATAACGCATCGTTTTGTGCTAATTGTTCTTCAAGTGTCATTTACGAATACCCTATACCTGTTACTAAAAATATGCCGCCTGTGACGGGTATTAGCTCTATTGTACCCCCCGCAGCGACTACTAAGTTACTAGACGCGCTTGTAATTGTAGCGTTAGTTCCGCCATCGTATTTAATGGTTACATAGTATTGTGTACCACTAAAAGTAAACCCATCTAGGTCAATCACAATTTCTGAACCTGCTGGTGAGGTGTTAGTAAATACATAACGACTGCCGTATTTTTCAACGCCAATATCTACCCCTGCAAAGGGGACGGCTACTACTAAATCATTGCTATTAGAACCGTTGTAATGCGTGTAAAGGACGTTAGGGTTTGCTTGGAACTCTGCAAGGCTCCACGCCGTTTTAGGGCTACCTGTACCCCCACCACCGTTAATATCGCCTCCAGCCATACCTGCAACCACAACCGAACCTGAAGCGTCAGGAAACTTTATTGATCTGTTCGCTGTCGGTTCGTCAAACGTCACTTTTGTGTTATAGGTTTTTGAGATACTAAAAGACTGAAGCCCCTGCCCTCGGTACAGATTATAGTAATTTACATCGGATAGGCCCGTACCATTCTCATTGCCTATATAGACTCCAGTCTGGTCTATGGTAAATGCAGGCGTTTCCAACTCGTTACTATTTTGTAGAGCACCTGTAGCTACATTAAACCGTATTTGCCCTTTTACATAGTTACCACTAACCCCTGTACCCTCGTCTACTATAACGCAGTCCATCGACCCATATACTTTATCTGTACCTGCGGAATTTTCGCCATGAAACTCTACTACACCCAACACATCGTTATCCGCAGGAGAGCTAGAGTTTCTGGTTAGTTTTAGGACAGGCTTTGCTGTAGCACCTGCATCAGTGCTTACGACTTCCATTACATCATTATTAACAGTCAAAGAACCATTAACTGTAGTAGCGCCAGTAGCAGTAACGCCACTAGCGTTTAGCTCGAAGCCAAGTGTAGAAGTGCCCGCCACCATTCTGGATATTTTGTACGCGCCGTCTTCTGTACCATCAGTAACATCGTCGGCTTGCGCTTCAACTTCGGCGTAGATTACCTTTTGGTCGGCATCGTTGTTACCTTGGTACCGAATAGTACCTAAAGTATCAGCATCCGCAGGGCTAGACGAGTCTCTGTAAGAGTTAAGTACTGGGTGGTCATCGGCTCCTGTATTGGTACTTACCATATCAAAAGTCTTACCCGTCCCAAGATTTAGGGTAAGGCCGCCGTTAATAATGCCATAGGGAGCGTATGGGCTAGTAGCCCCTAGGGTAAATGTCCCCGTGTTAACTATGCTACTACCACCGTTATTAATAGTTCCAAAACCACTAGTAATAGAGCCACCATCTAACGCGCCTACAGACGTAATGTTAGTCTGGGCGGCTGTTTGTAGTGTGCCTGTTAATGTGCCTCCACTAATAGCGCCTGTTGTAGTTATAGTGCTTGAGCCGTTATTAATAGTTCCAAAACCACTAGTAATAGAGCCACCATTTAATGCACCTACAGACGTAATGTTAGTCTGGGCGGCTGTTTGTAGTGTGCCTGTCAACGTAGTACCAGTAATAGCGCCAGCGG
>Ga0196887_1000914_pt1 | contig 13307 bp, 16 predicted proteins | sample VirMetDEL_Mar_31_FD_169094 | JGI IMG/M metagenome (GOLD analysis project Ga0196887, IMG submission 169094) | Aqueous microbial communities from the Delaware River and Bay under freshwater to marine salinity gradient to study organic matter... | ecosystem: Environmental > Aquatic > Marine >... | reverse complement strand
TAATTATACCATTATGATTGATTAATTCTAATTCTATAGTACTAATATGATTATTACTTATCATTTTGTGTCCTCCAATATTAGCAAAATTGACATAATTAATACTACTTGATGGTTGATATGCTTCGTTGTTTGTAGCAGTTTGAAAAGCAGTAACTGTATTACCAGCATTTAAATTATTAATAGTGATGGGGATGCTACCTAATAAATTTTCGGTTGTACCACCGTCTCTAGACATAAATCCACCAATCCCAATATTAGTCCTTACATAGACTACAGGCAAAAGACTAGCAAAATCAATAGAAAAGGGGGCATATTGATATGTAGCAGTATCATTAATTAATGTATCAACTTTAGCATTCACTCCTAAAGCCTTTAGAATATCTGGACTAGATGTATCAAAATGAAAAGTGATTGAATCACCTGCTGTTGGACTTGCGAACTCTAAGCGATTACTGCTTTCTAAGGTAGATAATTGTACTATAGGTCCTCCACTTGCTGAGTTAATTGCTTGTATGATATTAGAAGCGGTAGTTTGGCAAGTCCAAGTAGTATTAGAATATTGGGCAGCTGTATATAATCCACTATTTATGCTATTCCAATCATTAAAATAGAGTTCTCTATCAACACTAACACCACCTACTACGGACGTGATTGATATTTTTGATATATTTTTACTATTACCATTCGTGCCTTTTTGAGTAGTTCTAGGTACTTGCTCTAAAGTAGGTGGTAATGTAGCACGTATAATAGATATTCCTAAGCGTTGATTAGACTGACAATCTAGATGTGCTTTACTCATATCTATAGTAACTTTATCATTAAACTGAGTTCTAGGTTTTGAGTCCCTTGAGGTGATGTAGAGTCTTCTAGTTTCCATTATATTATAAGATTATATATTAAATTTTTTATGTACTAATTTCATATTACCAGCAACACTAATAGGTTCATTCCATAACAACCAGCGACTCCAAAATCCTGCGGTATTTGCTCCACTTTTAGTCCAATTTTCGTTTTTTTGATGTCTTGATATATATGATGCTTTTCGTTTAGGGTCTTTATTAATAGTGTAATCACTTGCTCCCTCTTGTCCAAAGTGTATAGTCTTACCATTATATTCCAACATATATTTTTTGCCATCTCTTGAACTCTTTTGAACTCTCATATGATATATATGTTAGATTTTTACACTTGTGAACGTAAGTTACGGTTGCCTAGTACTCCTACTATTTAATCTATCACTCATATAATTCGCACCAGCCGCTCCACTTACCGCATCACGTACGTCCTGTAAAATAGTTCGTTGGCGAGGGGGTGGGTCAGGTGGAGTAAGTTCTCTTGTAGATTGATATCTACCTGATGCTAGTTTATTACCATAGTATAATGTAAATTTATTAGTAATTGGATTATATTTAACCTCCTTTAATGCCTTTCCATTACTTGTAGCAAGAGTAGTATTCATAGATGTCGGTAATCCAACATTTTTATTAACTCTTCCATTTATAACTAAACTACTTCCTGAATGAATAGTAGAACCGTTAGATGTGGTTCTTTGTGTTGTTTGTCTTGGTTGAACTCTAGCTGGATTATCTGGTTGAGTACCAGGATTTGTTATCGCACGTGATTCTCTCCAATTTCCTATATAAATGGGTTTATTTGTAGCATAATACGCATACGCATAAATATTACCAGATGAATCAACACGGTATGACTGAATATCTTTATTATTTCTAATATTAGCAGGTAGTAATTTTTGAAACGCTGGATTCGTATTTGAACGTAATGAAGCGGTTGAACCTGCTGTTCCATTTAGCGTCGCTCTCTGTGCTGGTGTAAGACTCGCATATAGACTTGTAATAGTTGAATTTGATACTCCTACGTTATTATTAAGTCGTGTTGCTGGAACTATTGGGGGGTGAGTCGCCGTAACAGCAGTATTTGTTCCAGATAAAGCACCTGTCATAGTATTTAGTCTATTTGCTAATGGATTAGCGGTCGTCGTAGCGGAAGCAGGTGTTGTTCCACCGTGTCCCTCATCACCCATCTCATCAGCAGGGGCATTAGGATTTGTAGGTGGAGCATATCCACTTCCTCCGTGAGCCCCTTCATCTCCGGATTCTCCATCTAATTCGTCATAATCTATAGGCGTAGGTGCTGGGAATCTGTCAGGCATAGAAGTACTTGGATTATCTCTGTTAGCAGTTGGAGCAATAATAGCAGGGGTGTTATGATGTATTGTTTCTACATCATCTGTTAGCAAATTCACCTCATCACCCTCTCGCCGCCCAAAAGCACCCATTGCGAGTCTTTCAGCAGATTGTGTTGGCATCTGCGACCTAGGTTGTGGGGTAGTTTTAACATTCCCTCCCATCTCTAAATCACCTGCTGGATTAGGAACTCTATCATTAGTAGTACCTACTCCACCATCTAAGAGTTTGTTTAATGCTTCTGTGTCACTAAGTAAAAGAAATGGATTTTGAAATTGAGGTAAATTTTGTGGTTTAGTGTTGAAATTAGCAATTCTAACATTATTTATACGTGCGTTAAATTCCGTCATATATTATCTAAGGATATTTTAAATATGAGTTCATTAGAAAAACCCAAAAAACCACGAACTGAAAAGCAGATTGCTGCTACAGAAAAATTAGTAGCGGCTAACAAACTAAAGAGAGAAGCAAAACTAGCATTAAAAAACAAACCTGTTGTAGCGGTAGAACCTGTAGCGGTAGCGGAAGAATCTGTACCAGTTCTAGCAGAACCTGTAGCGGTAGCGGACGAGGTCCTTGTAGCAGAACCTGTAGCAGTTAAACCTAAAAGAAAATATGTTAAAAAACCAAAACCAGAACCAGAACCAGAACCAGAACCAGAACCTGAACCTGAACCTGAACCTGAACCAGAACCAGAACCCTTACATTATTCTAATCACGTAGAGGATAGTTATAGTGATAGTTATAGTGATGATGAATTAGTACAAGAACCAGTCCCTGTAGCAGTTGTACCGAAGACCATAAAAATCCCACGTAGATTCCGTTCCAATTAATATCTAATATAATAATATATGAATAATCCACATATTATGAGAAGCAGGGGACTTGCTAAGCGTAAGCACGTTGCCGATATGAATAGAGTAAATCCAACATCAGCGAATATGTTAGACAACCGAGCAGCCGGCATTGCTCGTCTAGTAGCAGTACATCTATTAAATAATGATTTCCAAACCGACCTACCAATTGATGAAAGAAAACAGAGTCAGGCAATATCTTTTAGTAATAATGCTAATCAAATTAGAGATGGCACTTATAGTGATGTAAATGTTGTCACCAGACCATCTGTTGAAAGACGCAGACGCAGACGCAAGTAATTTTTATATCACACATAGTATTAAATGAGTAATTTTAATGATAGGATTCGGCAAGTACAAGTTAAAAACTTTACAACCCCACCCCAAAATCTCCCTGAATTCAAAAATCCTTATTTATTAGTATCAAAAAACAAAGCATATAATAAACTTGCTACTAAAAAAATAATTAAAAAAAAACAAAGTAGCGATAGTACAAATCGTAGCAGTGCGGAAACAAATAAAATAACTGATGATGATGCTGAAGATTTAGCAAGACACGTTATGAGCGAAGTTTATAGAAATCGTAGTGATAGACGTGAGATTAATGGATTTAAATTATCAAAATCCCTTTCAAGTGAAGAAGCTGTAACATATATTGGAAAAAACCATATTTTATTAGGTTTAAGAGGTTCTAGTAATATTAAGGACTATGTAGCAGATGGTGAAATTGCTATGAAAAGTCTAGTGGGATTACCTGACGCATTAAGTAATACATTAAATAATAGATATGCTAGAGATGAAGAGATATATGCTAAAATACGCAAAAAATATCCTAATAAAAAAATTATTATGGGAGGTCATAGTTTAGGAAACGCACTTGGAATGAATATATTAAAAAATCATAAAGATGATAATAATATTAAATTTTTTGGTTATAATCCTTGGATTCATCAAGACTATAATGAAGACCCTAGAGCAAAAAAATATAATAAGGTAGGTGATATTGTATCAACATTTTTACCAACTGATTCACAAATTCCATTAAGTACTAAAGGTCAAATTTTCACAACTGCTTTAGGTAGTAGTGTAGCAGGTGTAGCGTTAAAACGTGAAATGTTAAAAAGACAAATGGCAAGTCTTACTGCTAAAATGACTACTTCAGCAGAAAAAAGAGATTTTATTCACGAGCAACAAGAAAATATTAGAGCAGAAATGGACGGAGAGGAATTTGAGCAAATGGATGAGTTTAGGGATTCGGCAAGTGCTGATATTGAAAAACATTTTGGTATGGAGCCACTAGAGGGTGTTTTGGATAATAGTTTTTATAGTACGGATGATGTATTAGATGTAGGCGAACACTTATATATTGAACCATACGAACAAACATTATTAGCATCATATACTAGTGGAAATTCTATGGGTTTAGATGAAGCATTAGATGATTTAGGTATAGAACCAGTACATTTTGACGATTTAGTTATGGGTGCTGATAGCAACGCCGAAGCAGAAATTGCTAGTGAAATAGCAGAGCAAACGGCAGTAGAGGCAGGTTTAGAAGGTTTAGGATTAGCATTAAGTGGTGGAGCATTATTAGCAGGTATCGCTGGAGCCGGATATTTTTTATGGAGTCATAGTACTAATCGGTTTCCAATAAAAAACAATAGGTTTAAGAAATAATCTAACGTTATATCATACTATGACTGATTTCCAAAACGAAGATTTTCTCCCAATTGAAGCGGAAGATGAAATTAATCAAACCGTAGAGTATTTGGCCGCTAGACAACCTGTTCAAGCAATGAGTAATCTAGCAATTAAAATCACTCCAAGTAATGGTGGCGTATTCACAAAAGACAGTGAATTCATAGAGATGAGATTAAATCCTCAACATAATACCTTCGTAGATGGGACATCCACCCTTCTAAATTTCCAATTCACAGCGAAACCTGTTAAAGTAGCCGCTGATGCTACGTTTTTTAATTGTCATTCTGCTTCTCAAGCGATGGGTTTATTTAAACGTATCACCGTTAATATAGGAGGTCTAGAATTAGAAAATATTACTAATCAAAATCGTATTTTCAATATTATGACTAATTTATATGCTAATGGTAATCAGTTAAGGAGTAGTAATACTGTTAGTGATTTATTCGGTGTTAATAGTACTGAATCACAGGCAAATCGTGTTGGTAGATTAGTAGCAGGTAATGTAGGTGTTCCAACGTCTGCTACTCCAACTGAAATTCCAATTAAAGTAAGTGTTCCAATTACCTTATCTGCTCTCTTAGGTCCAAATGGTCGTAAATGTCTTCCAATTGGGATGCTCCGTGAAGCAATTGTAGTTAGGTTTTATACTGTTGATAATTCAGCGGAAGCGTACTATGCTCTATCACCAACTGCTGGTACATCCCTTGCTTTAGATAGTACTTCTAATTTTGAAATTAAAAATGTATCTATGGAAGTAAAATGTATTAGATTTGATGATAAACAATTTGAATATATCCGCAATAATACACCTGATAATATGTTGAGTTGGGATGCTACTGCGTTTATCTGTAATAATAACAATGTACCACCCCAGAATGCTACAACTCAAATACTTTTAGGAAATACGAATTACGTAGATGTTAAATCAATTATCTGTGCTACGCATTATAGTCAAATCTTAGATGGTAAAACTCTCACGTACGAGTCAGTCTTCCCTGGTTTATTCCGTGCTAATATTCTATGTAATGGACAACCAGTATTATCACGCCAAATGGGTGTAAATAACACTAAAAATTTAAATGATAGTGTTCCACAATTCGCAGCTAATTTAGTATCTATTGCTAGAAATGGTTTAGATATTTTTGATGCTAACACTACAATTCTTCCAACTGATGTTAATCCTAATTCTGGTCAAAATCAATCTTATAGTCCATATGCTACTGGTGGTCTTAATGCTGGTGGTATTTTCCCTATTGACGGCCCACAAGACATTCCTAATAATCAGGGACCGTGGCCAAATAAATCTGCTGGAGTTCCAATTGACCCTGCGTTTTTCGTTTGGGGATTATCTCTCTTACATTCTCAGGATACTAGCAGACAATTAGTTGGGCGTAATCTAATCGCTAAACAGGTAGTTGTTGAGATGGTAAAACACAACGCAATTCCAGCTAATTCCCTAACACAGGTGCTAATGAGTATTCTTACCGTAGGATGTAAATACCATCTTAATGTACAAACAGGCGAATTACGCCGGACGCTATAGATAGCTTCATCATAACACTGTAGTTCTAACGCAGGACGCTATAAATAGCTTTCATAAATCTCATACAATAAATATATATATAAATATTATATGAAATTTAAAATAGAATTTAACGGACCTGAGCGATACTCCCCAAAATATAGCGAAGATTATATTAAGTCTATGCCTAGTTGTTTTGAAAAGCAATTACGCTTAGAAAACCGAATGGCAGATATTAAGGAAAAAACATCATCTATTCTATTAACTCCAAGACCGTATGAAGAATTTTTAATATCTAATTAGAAGTTATATATAAAATGACTTCTTTAGTTAGTGATAATTATGTTTATGAACCAACTCCTCGTGTATTAGACGGATATTCTTTTCGCACTTTATTGTCCAGCGAATCCAGCTCCTACAGCCTCGGCGATTATGTGCGTATCGCTATACCTCCAGTCCATAACGGTTTTTTAAACACAGCAAACTCGTGGGTAAATATTACTATCGGTGATGTAATTTTAAATGGTACTAATATAGTTCAGGATACACCCACAGTAGCAGGAGTCAGGCATAGTATTGCTGGTGTCCATTCATTAATTGATACTTGCTCCGTAGTATCTCCAAATGGTCAGTTTTTAGAACATACACCTAATTATCAGTCCCAGCAGGTGATGAACTGGATTAATAACACCGATTTATCAGCTGCTCTACCTAATAGTATTACTAATAATACACCTGATGTAGATAATACTTTTGATGATTTCACAACTGTTAATGGAAATTCTATCGCACTAACTATTAATGCTGGTGCTACATCGGCGAATGGTGTAGCGACAGAACACTTTTCACCTACATTATCTTGTATGTTAAACGGAACTAAAGCATTACCTATTTGTTGGTTCGCTTCTGACACTCATTTAGAACTATTATTAACTAAAGATATTCTTAATGTTTTTCATAATGCTAGTTTTACTGCTCCAAGTACTATAGGACTTCTAACTAGTGGGAGTTGTACTATTACGGTAGAAATTGATGCTATGATTGATGTTGTAACTGATAACAGTATGACTCTTATCAAGAAGAAGGCAGGATATGGAAGTTCTCCAGTATCTTGGTCCGGAACACAACAGCGTTCTAGTATTCATAGCATATCTACAGCAGAATTAAACACTACTGGTGAAAATATTAAAAGTACAATTATTGGGGGCGTTCGTCCAAGAAAATTACTAAGCATTCAGCAAGCTGCGTTTGTTAATCATCCAAGTGGTCATTATGACAGGTGGCAGTGCGTGAATCCATATTCTAATGGTAGTTTCCAAATGCGTATCGGTACTCAGTTGTACCCACCACGTCCTATGGAATCTGCCGCTGAGATGATACAACACGTTCAAAAATGTTATAATCAAAAAAGTCTAACTGTTACTAATAATCGTTTAAAAGAAGGTTTTTACGGACCGCGATTTAGTGAGTCAGGTACTGGTACAATTGATACATTCAGGGGAACTTGTGGTTATGATTTCTGTACATTTGATGGTAATACTGATGGTTTAGATACTACTAACATCATCATAGAAACTCTAGGTGGATTGAAAGGTTTAGTTATTCCAGCACAGTACCCTTACCGAGTCGTAACAATGAAGCGTTTTCAGGTGTTATACAGTGTTGATGACGCTGGTAATGTTTCTGTAAGTTATTAAGGAGAGTTAATATAAAAATCTCATCATATGTTATATGTCAGCAGTAATCCCTCATTCATTAGTTTTAAAAGAAGAGAACCTTCCATTGCCTTGCGTTTTCCAAAGACGTAAATACGAGTCAAGTGAAGGAGTAGTTCAAGGTGGTAGCATTGCTAAAATATTTATTCCATCAGGCAGAAATCAGTTCATAAATGGTAAAAATAGTTGGTTGAATTTTACATTAGTAGGTAATCTAGAAGGCACAAACTTACCTTCAACTGACGGAGGAGGTACTAATACTTATTCTATGCGTTTAGACCCAATGGGTTTAACCCAAGCAATAAAGAAAATAACTGTTAGAAATGGTGCTGGTGGCAACACCGTTTATGAATTAGATAATTATGCTAAAGCAGTTTCTATGCTTACTGTTGCCGGTGCTAATGCTACTACATCTAATGTACGTGCTTTAACATCAAGTGGTGCTTATCTTAATTCTGGTCAATTTTCTAGTCTAGTTGGTTCCCCATTATATAGAATCGGTCCTCTTAGAGATACTCAAAAATCTGCTGATGGTACATCTTTTACAACTGGTCAATATGGTTGTTCAATCCCTCTATTAGGTCTATTAGGTAATTGTAATATTCCAATCTGTCATATCACCGAAGGTTTAGAGATTTCTATTGAATTTGAAAGAGATGTAAATCAGTTGTTTTATGGTGGTAATTATACTGGTTCAGGTAATACTCCAACTGTTACAGGTGGTACTATGACTATGTCTAATATTTCATATGAAGGAGCAGTAACTACATTAGATGATGCGTCTATGAAAGAAGTAGATAGTGCTAATAATTTTAAATCATCACCTGTAATGTGGAGTGATAACTATCATATTTTACATAATAGAACTTTTACTAGTGAAGAATTATCTACTGAGCAAGATGTTAATCTTATAGTTCCTAGTATGAGATATACATCTTTAAACGCCATCTATCACGCCTGTTATCAAATGAAATCACCAACTAATAAAACAATTTATCCATTAGGAGTACCTCATATTGGTGTTAATAAAATTCGTTATCGCATCGGTGGCATAGAACATCCGCGTAATTACGTTGATACATTATCTAAGATGGTTCAAAATACGCAAGGTTGTAGTACTAATGTTAATCAGGCATCCGTGTCAGGTTTAATGAGTGGTAGTGATACTGCTATTAATTACAGACCCCCTCCTGACGCATATGGTAATATTATTACATTCGTAGATAGAGGCGTTGTAGGTGTCAATTTTGAGTGTTTCCCTGATATTGACTCAATCGCAGGTTTAGATACTACTCACGTGGATTGCGAATGTCAGTTTGGATTATCTGGCGATACTGCTAATAATCAAAATCTTGAGTTCTGGTGGATGGGACAGTTAGATGTTGTTTATGTACTAGAAGATGGACAATTACGCCGTTCATTTAATTAATTTTTTATTGTCTAACTATATTATAATATGAAAATTACCGAGTCAAAAGGTGATACAGAAATACTCATATCTAAATCCACTCGTGATTTAGTTATGAGTGATAAAATACCAACTAATTGTGGAATTTGTAATACACCTACATCATACTTAATAGTAGGAAAACCAGGGAGCGGAAAAAGTCATTTTGTAGAATCATATATGAAAAAACAAATGCGATTGGGAGGTGATAATTCTAAATCAAAAGCAACTTGCTTTGACAGCATCTACGTAGTATGTCCTGAAAGTTCCCAGTCTAGTTATGATAAATCATTTGTAGAAGATTGTGACCCTGAAAAAGTTTATGATGAATTAAACATAGCAAATTTAAATGAAATTTATGATGGTATATTAGAAACAAAGGAACAAGGAGATGAAAAGAAAAAAAGTGATAAATATTTTAGTTTATTAATAATAGATGATTGTGCTAGTGAATTAAAAGACAAACACGTACAAAAGAAGTTATTAAAACTATTACGTAATCATAGACATTTACATTGTACTATTATGATTGTATCGCAAAATTATATGGCTGTAGAGAAAAACTGTAGAGATTGTATAAGGAATCTAGTTCAGTTTTCTACTACTAACATCAAGGAAAAAGAAAAGATTAGATTTGAATGGCTTGCTAACTTAAAGACTAAAGAATTTGATATATTTTGGGACTTCTTATTTAAAGACCAAAAATATCAATTTTTACAATGTGATAGAAAAACAGATGAAATATATAAAACATTTAATAAAGTAGAAATTGGTGATATTGATAGAACGTGTGATTAATTATATAAATCTTCCATCTCTTTGTATATGTCATTATATCTAGAATAGATGACAGGTCTGTTTTTTAATGACAGGTTTTTTGAGTACTGGGTATTTAAGGTCGGCAAGTATTTTATACACATCCGCCTTATTTTCGTAATCTTTAGAAGCACAATCATTAGTAGTGTAATTATAAATATAGTATTTTGTAAGTTGATTAGCAAATGTTCGTTTTTTGATTTGTAAATCGTCATCATTCATTATATAATCCTTTATTTAATTATTCTATTATAAACGCATTAATATCTATATATATATATATAAAGATGTTAAAGTGCGTATTATGTGAAACTAACACTATGGTGTGGTATAATTTATGTGATGATTGTTTAAAAATCCAGAAACTAATGAGATTATATAGTGCTGAAAAGGTACATACGTTTATAGATAAAACGTTAGTCATTCAAGATGATAAGTTTGATGCTAGACTATCTCGTACAGTAAAAGATGTTTTAAAAAAAGATTAATAATTAATAATGTCATATTATATTATGGGTTCATATCAACGAAAAAAAAGACGCAATACTCACACAAGAACAACATATAAATCACCTTGTTTATGCCACTACTTACTAATCCCCTTATCTGTCATCTACGGATTCTTTCAATAGCATAAACGGATTCTTCCAACGGCAATCATATCCCCTCCAAAGTCTTTGAATTTTAATAATATCATACTTGCCCTTGATTTCATTAACTACATCATTACTCATCATATACCATACAACTAGATGTTCTTTTTTTAATAGACTATCACCAACACACTCCATACCATACTCATCAATAAGTGTTTTTTGGATTTCTAACACCGTATCAGCAGACATCTTAGATAAATCAATATCATAATAATTTTCTTCAAAGTTATTATGATTACAACCTGAATCAATCCATTCTCTAATTTCATCATAGATATCGGTTTTATTACCCCATTTATCATATGTATGATAACACTCAATAATATGGTCCTCCCACCCTTCTAAGTAGTACATAATATTATCAATAATGGTATTATGGAAATCGGTCATTTTATAGTATTCGTTACTGGAAAAATAGTTTAATCAATTTTATATTATTATTATTCTACAACAAAGACCCAAAATCAACAGACTAATATTAATAATATATCCGCTATACTACCTACCACAACCATAACACCCACCACAACCACCATTACAATAGACTTTTTTAGCATTTGCCTTCTTTGCCTTCTTTGCTTGTTTTTTCTTTTTATTCTTATCACTCTTCTTCTTCTTTTTCATATTTTCAATAAACTCAATCACTCTATCAACAATAACACTACCACTTTCACCATTTTTCATCATCTTCTTTTCAGCATTACAATATTTTCTAAGGTGGCAGTTATTACTTGAAAATATATAAAGTGTCCCTTCATAAATCATTTCACGCATAGATGTAATCTCAGTTAGTAAGAGCATATGATAATCACAGAACACATAATAACCCTCCTCCATATTAACGTCTATTTTTTCAACCCATCCATCATTATTATCATTATCCATACGATTAATATACCACGTTTTGCCTTCTTTAATCTCTTCACCAACTTGATAAAAGTAGTCCATAAACTCATCTTTAGCTTTATTAAAATATAACTCAGGCAGGTTTTCATATTCTAGTAAGTTATCAACATCGGTCAAATGTACCAAGTCATTTTTTAATGAATGTATCATCTTACAAACAGAATGATTTAATTCTATGATATTAGACCCATCAGCAAGATTATATTTTTCTTTTAGGTCGTTGATACAACTAAAATACCACTGACTCTTGTGAAAGAGGTGATTGATTTGTTTTTTAATATTATAAGTAAGGTCGCTTTCAAGAGTCATAATTTTTAGTATTTGTTACTGGAAAAATAGTTTAATCAATTTTATTTTATTATTATTCTACACCAAAGACACTAAAAGACTACACAATCTACTTCTTTCTTTTAAGTTCCATCGCTTTTAACAACTCAGGACTAAAAGTAACACTAATATTATCATAAAACCTTTGTCTTTGAATGAAGTTGATAAAATTCGGTTCAGGTTCAGGTTCAGGACTATCACCCTGCCAACATACATCACATTTATCATCACAATTATAATGGTTCTCAGTATCTCTTACTGTTTCTTCACCACACACATAACATTTAAAGTTTTTTTTAGTAGATTTAATATGTTTTCTAGACTCTTCTCTAACCCAATCAGGTAGAAAGGGGATGGGTGGAGGCACTTTCTTAGCATCTGTTAGTCTTTTACCCTCCTCTTTAACCCAATCAGGTAGAACAGGGATGGGTGGTGCGACTTCTCTGGGTGTTTTATCCCAATCAGTATCATCATCATTATTACTAAAATTAGGGTATTTCTTATTATAACACTCATCACAATTATATACATAGTCATTAAAAGCATCTCCACACTGATAACTTTTAAAGACTTTATGAGTAGCACATTTATCATCACAATTCACACATTTAATATCACATAAATATCTAAGTCTATTAGTATCTCTATAACAAGCGTTATTAGGAAAATCACGGTATCTAATTAATTCGTTAATAGTAAGTCTAGAAATCGCCAAAGTATTACCATTATCTTTACACCAAGATTTAAAGTAGTCTTTAGGTTTATAACTCTTACCATTAAAGGTATAGTATTTTTCGTGGATTTGAGCAATAATAGTAGTTTTAGTTTCACGTGCCATTTTAATAGTCTTTTAGGTTTAATTTTGGTATATAAATAAAATATAAATATTAATTCACTTTTATTTTGTAGTTTTTCTATCACAAGACTATTTTGCTTTCAACATATGATAAGACGTTTAAAATTCATTTTCTTAAATGTAAAATTTATTTAAGCAATGTAGTTTTTCTATCACAAGACTATTTTCGCTTTCAACATATGATAAGACGTTTAAAAATCATTTTTGTAATTTTATTTTTCACTTTTTCACTCCCCCTAAACCTTTCTCTATATATAGGATTATATTTATATTTTTATACTATTTATATATATTTTTTAT
>Ga0196887_1000911_pt1 | contig 13342 bp, 9 predicted proteins | sample VirMetDEL_Mar_31_FD_169094 | JGI IMG/M metagenome (GOLD analysis project Ga0196887, IMG submission 169094) | Aqueous microbial communities from the Delaware River and Bay under freshwater to marine salinity gradient to study organic matter... | ecosystem: Environmental > Aquatic > Marine >... | reverse complement strand
CTAAGAAAATAATTTCTGAAGGTAACGATATGGCCGCTCGCTGGAAAAAGCTTGCTGGTTTAATTTAATTTTTAAACAAAAGAAAAACGGAGAATAAACATGGATTTAAAAAATATCCTTAGTGAAGGTTCTTCTCATACCGCTAGATTGTCTGAAGCTACAAGAGCTTTGGCAGGGAAATGGGAAAAAACTGGTCTTTTAGAAGGAATTGACAACGAAGTTGAAAAAGCTGGCGTTGCAACACTTTTAGAAAACCAAGCACGACAATTAGTAAAAGAAGCATCTGCTACTGGAACTGCCGCAAACGGCGAAGAATGGGCTGGAGTAGCTCTACCATTAGTAAGACGTATCTTTTCTGAAATCGTTGCTAAAGATTTCGTATCTGTACAACCAATGAACTTACCATCAGGTCTAGTATTTTATCTAGATTTCAAATATGGTACTGCTCAACCAGGTTTTGCAACAGGTGCTGGTAAAGATTCACAACTTGATTCTGTATTCGGTGTTACCGATACTACTGCAGATGCATCTGGTGGACTTTATGGTGCTGGTAGATTTGGTTATACAATCAATGACCAAGTTACTGCAACTCAACTCAGTTCATCAACTGCTGATACCGCTGCAAATAGATTTGCAACTGGTTCAGCTGCATCAGCTGCAACATGGAATTATGATACTGCATTTAGTTCATCTTACCATACAAAGTTTAACGCAACACTACCAACTGTATATACAATTGCTGTTCCTACTTCTTCTATGCCAGGTTTAGACCTTAAAGGTATTAGAGCATTTAGAGTAATTGGTAACGATGTTTCTGACCAATTCCCACAATTCGCTAAATTAGATGGTGGAGATGTTAGATTTGTAGTAGAAGGAAGCGCAGTACATAATGATAGTATTACAGTTAAGTATCACAAACAACCAACTGATATTACTCGTGGTGATTTTGAAGCTACTTCAACTGCTAATCCTGAAGTCGATGTTGATATTCCAGAATTGAATGTTGAAATGAAGAGTTTACCAATTGTTGCTAAGACACGTAAGTTGAAAGCACAATGGACTCCTGAATTTGCACAAGATTTGAACGCTTATCATTCAATCGATGCTGAAGCTGAATTAACTTCTATGTTATCAGAATATATCTCACAAGAGATTGATTTTGAAATCTTAGATATGTTGATTACTGACGCTAAGACTACTGGATATTGGTCAACGCAAGTTGGACGTGAGTGGAATGGTTCAGCATTTGCTGATTACTCTACTGTTGCTGCACAAGCATCTTCATTCAATCAGGGAGCTTGGTTTCAAACTCTTGGAACAGTTATTGCTGGTGTATCTAATAAGATTCATCAAAAAACACTTAGAGGTGGAGCTAATTTCATAGTTGTATCTCCAGATGTTGCAACAATAATTGAATCTATTCCAGGTTATGCTAGTGGTGCTGACAATGGTGATGCACAATTTGCATTCGGTGTTCAGAAGATTGGTGCTTTGAATAGCAGATTTACTGTATATAAGAATCCTTATATGAAAGAGAACGTAATACTAATGGGTTATAGAGGAAATCAATTCCTTGAAACTGGCGCTGTTTATGCACCATATATTCCACTTATTATGACTCCTTTGGTATACGACCCTAAAAACTTCACTCCTCGTAAAGGCGTTATGACGCGTTACGCTAAGCAAATGTTGCGTGGTGAATTTTATGGTAAAGTATATGTTGATTCATTAAACAAAATTCAGTAATCATTAGATTATAGAATTTATACTTAATTTAAAAGGGCTTACTTCGGTAGGCCCTTTTTTTGTGCCTTATTCTATTGTAATAATCTTTATTTTGATATTTATACTAAAGGTTATTTAAGATAGGATTACATATGCCAGAGAACGTAGAGAGAAAACCACCCAAAGGGAATATTAAATTTTCAATTACATTATCAGATGAACAAAAAACATCAAAAGCAGAAATACTCAATCATCCGTTTAATTTCATCATAGGCCAAGCAGGTAGTGGTAAAACTTTATTAGCATGTCAAGTTGGATTGGATATGTTTTTTAAAAGAAACGTTAACAAAATTGTAATAACAAGACCAACTGTATCAAATGAGGACAATGGGTTTCTACCTGGCTCATTAGATGAAAAGATGGAGCCATGGCTAGTACCAATTAAATCTAATATGAGGAAGGTTTATAACAAACCTGCTATTTTAGATAAAATGATGGCGGAGGAGCAAATCGAATTAGTATCATTAACACACTTTAGAGGAAGAACATTTGATAACTCCATAGTTATAGTAGATGAGTTTCAAAATCTAACTAAACAACAACTTCTTATGGTGTTAGGCCGTGTCGGTAAAGGTTCTACTATGATATTATGTGGTGACCCACAACAAATTGATTTAAAATTCAGGAATGATTCAGCAATACATGAAGTTCCTAAATTAAAAAATTCAAAATGGGTCTATGATGTTGTATTAAGGGATAACCATAGACACGAATCTTTAAATGATATTTTAAGATTACTAACAGAATATTAAATTGTATATATTTATTATAAACATTAATCAAAGGTAATTATGTCAGCTGGAAAATATTCATTTACAATAGAGCAGGGGGCTACCCTCCAATTTGAAATACAATATAAAGATTCTAATAACATTCCTGTGGATTTAACTTCATATAATGGAAGATTGCAAGTTAGACCAACCGTTGGTTCATCTGATGTGTATTTAACGTTATCAAGCACCTTACAATCAGATAACACAGGCTTAAACTTTAGTGGTTCAAATGGAAGTACACCACTATCATCAGGTTCAATCGGAATCTATGTTTCAGCAGTAACCTCATCTGCTTTGGATTTCACAACTGCACATTATGATTTGGAAATCTACTCTGGTAGTGGTAATTCTGAATATGTGGTTAGATTGCTAGAAGGTAAGGTAAACTTATCTAAAGAGGTAACACAATAAATGGCTACTAAGAAAGTAAATATAACAAATACTGATAATAAAGTAACTGTAACCAACTCAAATAATAAAATTGAGGTTATAAGTACATCTCTGCCATCGAATATTGAAATTACCCAACCCGTAACAGCAATAGTTGAAGTAAAATCACCAGGCCCACAAGGTGCAGTTGGTATCACAGGCCCATCTGGGTCACAAGGTATTCAAGGAAATGCAGGCCTTGATGGTGGTGGGGTATTTACACTAATTGATGGTGGGGTAATATACGCAACCACATCATCTCTACAAATATCAGGTTCATTAAACATTAGTGGTTCAATAACTGGAAATGGTGGTGGTTTAACAAATTTAGCAGCAGATTCCGCTACAAATGCAACTAATGTTTATATTGATTGGGACGCATCTAATAGTTTATTAAGGATTCCAATGTTTGGTGGAGCGGGTGATGGTAATTATCAATTAAAATCTTCAACATCTCCACTTTCATATTATTATCGTGGGTATAATCCAATCACAGGCCTGTCCAATGCTAATGATTATTTGCTGATTGGTGGTGGTTCAAACACAGCAGGTGGTATATATTTAAATTCAACTGTAAGTCGGAATAATTTTATATATTCAGATTTTGGTACATTTTACATAAAAGCAGATGACCAATTCGGTACAGAAAATTCTTTATTTCCACCAAAACTTCATTTATCAACTTATAGTGGTTCTGCTGGTGTAATTGTTTTAGATACACCAAAAGTCGAAATTAGTAGTTCGGTACAAATATCAGGCTCACTATATGTAAGTGGTTCACTATATGTAAGTGGTTCACTATATGGAGATGGTTCAAACCTAACAGGCGTTGGTGGGGCAGCTGGAACAATAAGTGGTTCAGCTCAAGTCATAGCACATTTACCTGCTGGAACAATAAGTGGTTCAACCCAACTTCCATCAGGTCTTATAAGTGGTTCAACACAACTTCCAAATGGAATCATAAGTGGTTCATCGCAAGTAGATTACACATCTATTGAGAATAAACCAACAACTATTACTGGTGGGCAGGCTAGTGCTATCGTTTCCAACACATCTAAAGTTGGTTATACCGATACACTCGTTAAATCTAAGTTAGATACAGAAGGTGTTATTAGTGGTTCATCACAAATCACTATCACCGAATCACAAATTAGTGATTTATCACATACAGAAATTCCAAACGGAACAATAAGTGGTTCGGTTCAAGTCGTAACTTCTCTAATTGGTACTGAGTTAGTAGTTAAAACAATAACCGCAGAAGAATATGTGGTAAGCTCATCAGTAACCCATATGACTACCTCATTTAGTAGTGGTTCAACGATATTTGGTGATGATATATTAGATACACATCAATTTACAGGTTCACTATTTGTGAGTGGTTCATTATATGGTGATGGTTCAAACCTAACAGGCGTTGGTGGAGCAGCTGGAACAATTAGTAGTTCAGCTCAATTACCATCAGGCCTTATAAGTGGTTCAACCCAACTCCCAAGTGGAATAATAAGTGGTTCAACACAATTCGATACATTAACAACCCCATTTACAGGTTCATTTACAGGCTCATTTGCTGGGGATGGTAGTGGATTAACCTCTCTTCCAGCTCAGACAGCAAATGATTTTACAAATACATTAAAAAACAAATTAGATGCAATTGAGGCATCCGCAGACGTAACAGATACTACTAACGTAACATCTGCTGGAGCATTAATGGATTCAGAGGTAACATCATTAGCATTAATCAAAGGATTAACCGCTACAATGATATCTGGTTCGTTTACTTCTGTAAGTTCTTCAATAGCATCTGATGTTGCAACCAATACGGCAAAAGTAACAAACGTAAGTACTAACCTATCCAAAACAACAGCAGCTGCACAGATAACAATAAATTCATCGGATGGAGATAACGTAGTTATTGGAGAAGCAACCGATACAATTGCGGGTTTAATGAGTACTACTCATCACGATAAATTAGATGGGATAGAGGCATCAGCTGATGTAACAGATACAGCAAATGTATTGGCAAATTTACCAAGTGGAATAATAAGTGGCTCAGCTCAACTCCCAAGTGGAATCATAAGTGGCTCAGCACAATTCGATACATTAACAACCCCATTTACAGGTTCGTTTACAGGCTCATTTGCTGGAGATGGTAGTGGAATCACAGGAATTAGTGGAGCATCTGATGAAAACTTTACAACAACATTAAAAAACAAATTAGATGCAATTGAGGCATCAGCAGACGTAACAGATACCGCAAACGTATTGGCAAATTTACCTGCTGGTATTATAAGTGGTTCAGCTCAATTACCTTCGGGTATTATAAGTGGCTCAACTCAATTTAATACATTAACAACTCCATTTACAGGTTCATTTACGGGTTCATATTTTGGAGATGGTTCAAACCTAACAGGTGTTGGTGGAGCAGCTGGAACAATTAGTAGTTCAGCTCAATTACCATCAGGCCTTATAAGTGGTTCAGCACAATTACCATCAGGCCTTATAAGTGGTTCAACTCAGTTTGATACATTAACTCTTCCATTTACAGGCTCATTCACTGGGTCTTTCGCTGGTGATGGTTCGTTATTAACTTCATTACCTACACAAACTGCTAATGATTTTACAAATACATTAAAAACAAAATTAGATGGAATTGAAGCAAGTGCTGATGTAACCGATGCCGCGAATGTATTAGCAAATTTACCTGCTGGTATTATAAGTGGCTCAGCTCAACTCCCAAATGGAATCATAAGTGGTTCAACACAATTTGATACACTTACTTTACCATTTACAGGCTCATTTACGGGTTCGTTTGCTGGAGATGGTAGTGGGTTAACCTCTCTTCCAACCCAAACCGCTAACGACTTTACAAATACTCTAAAAAATAAATTAGATGCAATTGAAGCAAGTGCTGATGTAACAGATGCTACTAACGTAACTGCCGCTGGAGCATTAATGGATTCGGAAGTTTCTGCATTAGCATTAATTAAAGTATTAACGGCTGCATCAATTTCCGGCTCGTTTACTTCTGTAAGTGCATCCATCGCAGGTGTTGTGGCAACCAATACAGCAAAAGTAACAAATGTTTCTACAAACTTAACAAAAACAGTAAGTGGAGATGGATTCGCAATTAATTCATCGGATGGTGATAATGTAGCTCTTAGTTTAGCAGATACGGACAATTGGGGATTAATGTCAGACGAAATGTTTGATAAATTAGATGGGATAGAAGCTAGTGCTGATGTAACTGATGCAACAAACGTATTAGCATCATTACCATCAGGTATCATAAGTGGCTCAGCTCAACTCCCAAGTGGAATCATAAGTGGTTCAACTCAGTTTGATACATTAACTCTTCCATTTACAGGTTCGTTTACAGGCTCATTTGCTGGAGATGGTAGTGGAATCACAGGAATTAGTGGAGCATCTGATGAAAACTTTACAACAACATTAAAAAACAAATTAGATGCAATTGAGGCATCAGCAGATGTAACAGATACAACCAATGTAACTGCCGCTGGAGCATTAATGGATTCGGAAGTTTCTGCATTAGCATTAATCAAAGTATTAACGGCTGCATCCATTTCTGGTTCGTTTACTTCTGTAAGTTCTTCAATAGCATCCGATGTTGCAACCAATACAGCAAAAGCAACAAATGTTTCTACAAACTTAACAAAAACAGCATCAGAAACAAATGTTACAATAAACTCATCTGATGGTGATAACGTTGCAATAGGAGCGGCATCAACATCTGTTGCAGGTGTAATGACAAAAGCAATGTTTGATAAATTAGATGGAATCGAAGCATCTGCAGATGTAACAGATACAGCAAACGTATTAGCAAATTTACCTTCGGGTATCATAAGTGGTTCAGCTCAATTACCTTCGGGTATCATAAGTGGTTCAACACAATTCGATACATTAACAACTCCATTTACTGGGTCATTTACAGGTTCTTTTGTTGGTGATGGGTCAGCATTAACCTCCCTTCCAGCCCAAACTGCAAATGACTTCACAACAACTCTAAAAAATAAATTAGATGCAATCGAAGCATCAGCTGATGTAACAGATGCAACAAATGTAACTGCCGCAGGGGCATTAATGGATTCTGAAGTTTCTGCATTAGCATTAATCAAAGTATTAACGGCTGCATCCATTTCTGGCTCGTTTACTGCAGTAAGTTCTTCAATAGCATCCGATGTTGCAACCAATACAGCAAAAGCAACAAACGTTTCTACAAATTTATCTATAACTGGAACTACTGAAGCTAGAGTAATCGCTTCTTCAGATGGTGATAACGCAACAATACCCGTAGCAACAACATCTGTTTCAGGTCTAATGAACACTACACTATTTGATAAATTAGATGGGATAGAGGCAAGTGCGGATGTAACCGATACCACTAATGTATTATCTTCTTTAGTTGGCGCTGAGTTGGTAGTTAAAACAATAACAGCAGAAGAATATGTAGTAAGTTCATCAGTAACTCATATGACTACCTCATTCAGTAGCGGCTCTACCATTTTCGGTGATGATATATTAGATACACATCAATTTACAGGTTCACTATATGTAAGTGGTTCACTATATGGTGATGGTTCAAATTTAACAGGCGTTGGTGGAGCAGCTGGAACAATTAGTAGTTCAGCTCAATTACCTGCTGGAATAATAAGTGGTTCAGCACAGTTACCTGCTGGAATAATAAGTGGCTCAACTCAATTCGATACATTAACTCTTCCATTTACAGGTTCATTTACAGGTTCGTTTGCTGGAGATGGTAGTGGATTAACCTCCCTTCCAGCCCAAACTGCTAATGATTTTACAAATACATTAAAAACAAAATTAGATGCAATTGAAGCAAGTGCTGATGTAACAGATACAGCAAATGTAACATCTGCTGGAGCATTAATGGATTCTGAAGTTTCTGCATTAGCATTAATTAAAGTATTAACCGCAGCATCAATTTCTGGTTCGTTTACTGCAGTAAGTTCTTCAATAGCATCCGATGTTGCAACCAATACAGCAAAAGCAACAAATGTTTCTACTAACTTAACTAAAACAGTAAGTGGAACTGGATTCGCAATTAATTCATCGGATGGTGATAATGTAGCATTATCTCTTGCGGATACGGACAATTGGGGATTAATGTCAGACGAAATGTTTGATAAACTTGATGGAATCGAAGCAAGTGCTGATGTAACAGATACAGCAAATGTATTGGCAAATTTACCAAGTGGAATAATAAGTGGTTCAGCACAATTACCATCAGGCCTTATAAGTGGTTCAACACAATTCGATACATTAACAACCCCATTCACAGGTTCGTTTACAGGTTCGTTTGCTGGTGATGGTAGTGGGTTAACCTCCCTTCCAGCTCAGACAGCAAATGACTTCACAACAACTCTAAAAAATAAATTAGATGCAATCGAAGCATCAGCAGACGTAACAGATACCACTAATGTAACATCAGCTGGAGCATTAATGGATTCGGAATTAACATCTATTGCTAATGTAAAAGCATTAGACCAATCAGTAGTTAGTGGAGCATCTCCAACATTTGGAACGGCTAACTTTACAGATGCAACTAATAAAAGGTTAATGACTGATGCACAAGAAACTAAATTAGATTCAGTTGAAAGCAGTGCAGATGTTACTGATACAGCCAATGTAACATCAGCTGGGGCATTGATGGATTCGGAAGTTTCTGCATTAGCATTAATTAAAGTATTAACGGCAGCATCAATTTCCGGCTCTTTTACTTCTGTAAGTTCATCAATTGCATCTGATGTTGCAACCAATACAGCAAAAGTAACAAACGTTTCTACAAACCTAACAAAAACAGCATCAGAAACAAATGTTACAATTAATTCATCTGATGGTGATAATGTTGCGATAGGAGCAGCATCAACATCTGTTGCAGGTGTAATGACAAAAGCAATGTTTGATAAATTAGATGCAATTGAGGCATCAGCAGACGTAACCGATACTACTAACGTTGTTGCCGCACTTGATACATTGGGTGTAATAAGTGGTTCAGCACAATTACCATCAGGCCTTATAAGTGGTTCAACTCAATTTAATACATTAACAACCCCATTCACAGGTTCGTTTACAGGTTCTTTTGCTGGTGATGGTAGTGGATTAACTTCATTACCTACACAAACTGCTAATGATTTTACAACAACTCTAAAAAATAAATTAGATGCAATTGAAGCATCCGCAGACGTAACAGATACAGCAAATGTAACTTCAGCTGGCGCATTAATGGATTCAGAATTAACATCTATTGCTAATGTAAAAGCATTAGACCAATCAGTAGTTAGTGGGGCAACTCCAACATTTACAACTACTAACTTTACAGATGCAACTAATAAAAGGTTAATGACTGATGCACAAGAAACTAAATTAGATTCAGTTGAAAGCAGTGCAGACGTAACAGATGCTACTAACGTAACTGCTGCTGGCGCATTAATGGATTCGGAAGTTACAAATCTTTCATTAGTAAAAGGATTAGCAAGTGGTATTTCAAATGGAAATGTTTTAGTTGCTAACGCTGCAGTAGCAGATAATGATTTCTTAAAAATTGATGGAACATCGGTTGAAGGTAGAACTGTAGCTGAAGTACTAAGTGACTTGAATGTTGAAGCTGGTGCTGATGTAACCGATGCGGCGAATGTATTGGCAAATTTACCTGCTGGTATTATAAGTGGTTCTGCACAATTACCATCAGGTCTTATAAGTGGTTCTGCACAATTACCAGCTGGTATTGTATCATCATCAACATTCCCATTTACAGGTGATGCACAAATTACAGGCTCAATAGTAGTATCGGGTTCAGGTGGCCTTGCATTGGATGTATACGGCTCAACAAAGATATATCGCTCGGGTTCTGTTGGGGATACGGATGTATTTACTATTGAAGGTGGGTTCGGTACTTTATTCTCAGTAACAGATGAACTATCAGGTTCTCTTTTCTCAGTAAACGATATATCAGGTATACCAATTTTTGAAGTATTCTCTGATGATACAGTTAAAATAGGAACTCATAATCAAGAAGGTATTGTAGTAAATGGTAAAAATGTAGTAATAACAGGTTCATTGGCAGTTGGTGCTCTTACGGGAAGTGTAACTGCAGGTAGAATTGATGCATCAAATGATGTTGTAGCATTCTCAACATCAGATAGAAGATGGAAAGATAATATCACACCAATTGAATCCCCATTACAAAAATTACTTGAATTAGGTGGGTATGAATTTGATTGGAGAGAAGATTCAGTAGTACATGGTAATAAAGGACATGATGTTGGTGTTATTGCACAAGAAGTAGAAGCAGTTCTACCTGAAGCAGTACAAACCCGAAATAGTGGTATGAAAGCAGTTCGGTATGAAAAAATAATACCATTATTGATAGAAACTATTAAAGAACAACAAAAACAAATTGATGAACTTAAAAATAGGATTAAATAATGGCATTACCAGCTAGTGGAAACCCAATAAGTATTAGCCAAATCAGAGTGGAAATGGGCAACGTCAATGGTTCATTAACGGTACTATCAACAACGGAGGTAAATGATGCAAGTTCGGCTAAACCCGATGGAAGTACACCACATAAACTATCAGAATTTTATTCATACGACCATTCAGCATCAGCAGGATTAACTGAAGAAGCATTAAACGGCCCATGGGGTGGCCCGGAAGAAGGTTGTGGTAACGCAGGTGATACCGCATTTTATCACGATGGGGGTGGAAGCCCATATGCTAATGGTGTAACTTATTATAGAGAAGATGATGACACAGGCCCAACTGCTGAAGCTGGATTTTATATGTATGGAAGTGGGGAATCTGGAATTTCTATCGATGGAAGTGGTCAAGTTGATGGTCAATTTGATTGTTAAAATTAATTAAAAGGAAATAATATGAGTAGCACAAGAGATTTTATGATATTTAATACTTCTGAAACTGGAAGTATTGATTTTAACGATGTAGCAGAGACATCAGTAGATACTCTTAGACTAAATGTATCAGGTTCTAGAACATTTGTTAAATGGGATGGTGATATACCAACATCAGTTTCTTCATTAACAACAAAAGAAGGCCCATACACTTATACTGAAATAATGACAATACTAACCGGCTCAGAATGGGTTGATGATTTGGAATTACCATAATGGCTGGAAGCACAGGTCCAAATATAGTAACAGATGGATTAGTGTTCTCTGTAGATGCAGCAAATAAAAAATCATATCCAGGTTCTGGAACTGCATGGAATGATTTATCAGGAAACGCAAATACCGGTACACTAACCAATGGGCCTGCGTTTGATAGTGAAAATTCTGGTAATGTTAATTTTGATGGGACTAATGATTATATAGCTTTAACATCAACTATTACAAATTCTATTTATACTTTAAACTTTTGGTATAAAATGGGAGCTAATGATAGTGGGTACGGATATTTTACAGGTGTTACGGGAGGTAAAGGTTTGGCAATTAGTGAGGGTGGGACTGCAGTAGGACTTTCTTACGGAAACTTTTACTATTTTAATGGTGGTGCAGTTAAAATGACCCAATCCACCTTATTAACTAGGGATGTATGGAGTAATATATCAGCTGTAATTGATACGAGTGCGGGAAATATTAAAATATATCTTAATGGTAGTATTATTACAAACCAGAGTGTGAGTAGTATGAGTACTTCTGTTTCTGAAATTGGAAGATATGTAGCAACCAACTCTAACTTCCTAAATGGGAATATGGCATCATTTAAAATCTACAACAAAGCATTATCAGCAGCAGAAATACTTGAAAATTATAACGCAACAAAAAGTAGGTTTATATAAATGGCATTTCATTATTCACCAAAAATAGTAACAGATGGTCTAATATTCGCAGTTGACGCGGCTAATAAAAAATCATACATTGGTAGTGGTACTAATTTAAATAGTACAATAGGTGATGAAGTCGGTACACTAACTAATAACCCTTCATTTAATACTACTGAAGCTGGGGGTACTATAACTTTAGATGGTACGAATGATTTTGTGACTTTTGGAAACGCATCTGTTGCTAATTTCGACCATGATGATTCATTCACTTACGAAATATGGGTGAGGTCGACAGCAAATACCAGTAAATATATTATGGGTAAAAATGAATCTAGCGGGAATTATAGAGGGGTGGAAATAACATATAGAGGAAATGCTCATGTAGGTAAAATAGCAGTTGCACTACGAAATACAAATGCGACCTCTAAGAGAATAATTGTATCTACTGTAAATAATACTTATAGAGGTAACAATTGGCATCATGTCGTATGTACATATGATGGTTCGGGTACTGCAAGTGGAATAGATATTATAATAGATACTGTAAATGATACCACAAGCGTAAGTACGGGCACCATATCAGGTGGAATAACAAACACATCAAATCTTTGTATAGGTAGTCGAAACGGAGCCGCAAACTATCTACCAGGTACTTTCGGAGCATTTAAAATATATAACAAAGTACTGACTTCAGCAGAAATACTTCAAAATTATAACGCATTAAAAAATAGGTTTATATAATGGGAACGCATGGTGGGCCAAATATAGTAACAGATGGGTTAGTATTATCATTAGATGCTGCTAATAAAAAATCATATGCTGGTAGTGGAACTGCAGTTACAGATTTATCAGGAAATAGTGATAGTACACTAACTAATGGAACTACACATGATACTACATATGGTGGGGCTTTTGATTTTGATGGTTCTAATGATACTATAACCACTCCAATAACTGCTACCAATTGGGCAGATGTTCCATTTACTATTCAATTATGGACTTCTGATTGCACAGTAAATGATAGCGTGTTTGAAATGGGACACAATGGCTCGGCCAATAATTTTGGATTCATAGGGGCTTATTGGTCTACTTCAAGCAGAATATACTTTTATTGGAAAACATCTAATGGGTTGAGTCGTGGAATGCGAATAGTAACATCTCATAACAGAACCGCTCCTAATAATATATGTGTTACATTTACAGGTGTTGGAGGCACAAATGTTTCAACACTACAATCAAATACAACTATTTATTTTAATGGAATTAGTCAAACTATTATAGCAGGTGGTGGTGGAACTCCACTCGCGAGCTCTACATTAATGTTAGGTGGAGATGCTTATAATTTAAATGGTAAAATCCATAACACATATTATTATAATCGTGCCTTATCTGCCGAAGAAGTTTTACAAAATTATAACGCAACAAAAGGTAGGTTCGGATTATAACAATCTACCATATTTATAATAAACAATAGGAGATATTAATGGCAGTACAAATTCCAATATGGCCAGGTTCATCATCATTCTTTCCAGAT
>Ga0196887_1000910_pt1 | contig 13350 bp, 12 predicted proteins | sample VirMetDEL_Mar_31_FD_169094 | JGI IMG/M metagenome (GOLD analysis project Ga0196887, IMG submission 169094) | Aqueous microbial communities from the Delaware River and Bay under freshwater to marine salinity gradient to study organic matter... | ecosystem: Environmental > Aquatic > Marine >... | reverse complement strand
CTGAATTGGTGATATCTCCTACGGTAGCAGCTTTACGGAAAGCAAGCTGTACCTTCTTGGAATAGATTACTGGCGAAAAATTACCGTTTGGTAAATTGCCATAACCTGTTGCGGTTTGAAAAGCCATAGTTAAATCCTCCTGATATTTGGCTTGAATTAAGCTTAAACATCTAAAAGGGGCTGTACGTTTTCTAGGGTGCAGAAAGCATTCGGTTGCGCAACAGAATACTACTGGGCCTATACTTGGACAGGTAGTTCTTTGTAGTTTAGACTTTTTATGAATTTAGGTGTGATAAAAGGTAGTCAAAAAGAGGCTTTTACCAACATGCCTATAGTTATACTGCTGAATTTTAATTTGTCAACAGTTATCTGGCTTTACCAGACACATCGTAAACAAATTTACCCGAACGGATAGCTTTGTTTATATCATCAGAATGTTCTTCAAATTGTTTATCGGACATTTTGGCAACTTCTGATTCACGAATTACGTCATTAGCATCTTCTACATCTACTTGTGTTTTAGTACGTCTAGTTACTGGAGATGCAGCTGCTTTTTTATTAGCTTTCTTATCGTTACTAGTAAGACCCTTATCAACTTTATAAAGATCAATAACACGAACTACTGAAGCTGGATCATCTGCATTTTCATAAAGTGCATTCTGAACCCACTTAGGTTGCTCATCAGCCCAAGTATGAAAATCTTCGGAAGCACGTAAGTCGTCAAAATCATTATGAGATTTACGAATAGAATTTTCTGCTTTTACTCTTTGTGCTTCTGTTTGTGCTTTATTAAGATCTTCTAACTTAGCTTCTGCTTTATTAAACATCTCTTGAGCTTTTTTAGCAGCAATAGTTTCTACAATACCTGCTACGTCTGGATATTCTTTTGCCCACTTCTCTATATCTTCATCCGACTTTGGTGGTACAATAGAATCTTTCTTTAAACGATTTTCAAAAGTTTTAAACTTCTCGTCCCATTCTTTTTCTTTATCCTGCATATGGCGTCTTAGATCACCATATCGTTTTTTAAAAGATTTTTCTTCAGGAGATAACGTTTCTTCTTTAGCTTCTGTATCGGCCTCTTCTTTTTCGGCACTTTTTTCTTCTGGTTGCTGTTCTTCGGTGTCTTCTTCTCCACGTTGTTCAGCTTCAAGTTTACGGATCTCCTCTTCTTCTGCTTCCATACGTTCTTTACGTTTATCGTAGTTGTAACCTCTGTCAACAAATCCTGCTGTTTTCTGTGTTTCTACTTCTGCTAGTTCAGGCATATTTTTTCCTTTTCTGTTGGGGTCAGCCGAAGCTGAGTAGCCTTATTATTTTTTACCTGCAAGTCCACCTTTCTTAGGTTGACGTTTCTTCTTCTTTTTTGGTGCAGCCATTAGGCCACCTTCATTTATACCAATACCTCCTGGTGCAAAATCTGTTGTTGGACCACTTGCAGCAGTTGCATCATCTTCTGCGGCCTCTCTAGCTGCTGCTGCTGCTGCTGCAGATGTAGCTTCTTCAGCTGGATTAGGAATATACGGTGCGCTGCTACCAGAAGAACCACTACCACCAGAGGAGCCACTACCACCAGGATCGTCATTTACAGTTATATCTCCATCATTACCTGGTGTTCCACCACCGTAGTAAGTATTATCTTTAATATTAGCACCTTCGGCATTTTTTGCAGCAATCATCATACTAGCTTGTTGTTGTACAGCGAAGTGTTTAGCTTGCCATCCATACTCTCCACGTAATGCTGCGGCAAACCTATAGTCTTTAGCAGTTAATGGATTACCATTATCATCATTAAACATATATTCTTTAGTTTGTCCACTGCTTGCATTAGGTAAAGATGGACCTGAATCTCCTGGTTTGTATCCAACTATATCTTTATAGATATTGTTTCCAGACATTAAGTTTAATCCATCTAAGATTTCAAGGGCTGTATTACCTTCAATAACAGCATTAGCTTGTTTTATAAGATCTTTTGCTATTGCTAAATTAGCAGCACCACCTAAACTTTCTTTATATTTAGCCATAGCACGTACTTCAGCAATACTATTTGCTTGCATCCCAATACCAGGAAGTCTGCCAACTGGGCCAAATTTATCAAAGAATTTTTTTCCACCAGTTATAGCTAAAGTTTTTTCAGCCCAATCGCCAACACCAACGGCATCCATTGCACCAATATTTACTAGAGGTCCAATGTTATCAACTTTTGGTTTTTCAAAGGGGTTAGGTTTTTTATCACTACCTTGAGACTGTGTAGTTTTTTTGTACTTAAGATATTCTGCTTCATTCATAGAATATTTAGCTAGTTCAGACTCTTGTCCTGGAGATGGTGATGATACACCACCTGGTAACTGCTCATACTGAATCATTACAGATTCACCACTTGCATTGTAATGTTTAACCATAGTGGTAATTTTTTGTGTATCTTGTGCTTGAGCTTGTTCAACTTTTGCAGCTTCTATGTTAGCTTGTTGAGAAGAAGTTCCTTGAAAATTACCATAACGAGCAGTTGCAGCAGACCAACCAGAGGAATATTGAGGTGCACTTGATGTAATATTAGATGTAGCATTAGATGTAACTCCTGCAGTTCCATTATCAAAACCTTGGACCATCATACCTTGATTAGCCATCATTTGTTGCTGAGGTTGAGCCATTCGCATAGCTTGTGGAGACTGTGGAGATCCCATAGGTTGTTGCATATTACGTGCAACATCTTGGTCACTTAATGGAGTTCCACCTATTCTACCATTTTGTTCCATAGTTTGCAAGCCATTTTTTGCTTTATTTCGTAAATCTTCAAAAAAGTTTACACCGTAGAAACGAAGAACATCTGCAGGAACAACATATTCACCTTCTGACAACATAGCAGGGACATCATCTCGTACTTCTTCTGCCATAGATCCAGGTGGTATATTATTACCTGATACTGGATCTTTTGTCATGCCATCATCTTTGATGCCACCCTTCTTCATAAATGCCATTTCCATTTGATTGTTCATTATTGTGCCTCCTTCGGCAAATGCTGGTCTTGATAAGTCAAAATCTTGTTTCATATCCGTAATGTCTAATATTATACCTTTATCACTAAATCTAATAAAACCGCTTTTAAGAAATTCTTTATCTCTTCGTAAAGGTACATCGCCACGTTTACTGAAATCTGATATACCATCTTTTAGATAAGGTAATGTTACATCTCTGTGTATTGTTATACCATAAGCTTCTTCAAATTTAGGTAAAACTTTTTCTAAAGATGAAACATATGTTCTATAAAGAGCTTGTCCATCTTTTATTTCACCTGTGTCAGAATCATAGCTTTTGTTTTGTAAAGCATAAAAAAGTTTTTTCCCTGAATATCTCTCCGTAGATGCTATCCTATCAAAATTTGGTATAACAATTTTATTTACACCACGTCTATTAGCTTCAAAAATAAGCCTTTGTATATTTTGTTGTACACCTTCTTCAGTAGTAGTTATAGGAGGTTTTTTGTAAGAATCTGGGTTTTCTCTAGCTTTTTTATTTATAGTAGCTTGTCTAACCACTCCAGATAATCCAACATTATTATCAGTGTAGTTTTTATCATAGTGAGATGCACGTTCTGCTTGATTTAAAAAATGACGGAAATTAACTTCAAATTGTGCAAAGTATTCTCTCTTTTGCTTTTTAAAATAGTCATCTTCAGGTGTATTTAAATCCCTAATATTTTTATTTACAACACTTTTTATTTCTCCAAGAGATTTATTACTCTCTATAATTTTATCTTTTTGTTCTTCAAAAGACAAGTTATTAAAAGATTCTTTTTCTTTTTTTAATATACTGTTTGAAATAATATTTTGTAACTTTGGTATTTTATCTAAGTCATCTATATCTACCGTATTATGATAAAGGTCTATTAACTCAGGAAGTTTTTCGAAAATCTCATCTTTGTAAGCATCAATATCAAAACCTGACATAGCCTCGTCTATAATACTTTTACTAGATCCTGAGTCTATAGCATTTCTAACTACTTCTTTAGTAAAAGGTATTCGTTTATGAACATCAAACTTCTTAGATATAAGATCAGATTGTAATTCATCTACAAGAAAATAATTTTCATTGTTAATTATACCCTCAAAATTTTCTAAACCTTTTGCAAGATCTGTATCTAAATCCCTAAATTCTAATGCAGGATAAGTTTCTCTAATAGCTGACTCATCAGTTACGTCTATAGGCTCTATTTCAGTGTAACGTGTATGAGCTATCCCCCTATCATCGTAATGCTGTGGCGTTTTTACAGTAAATGCTGGAACTCTATTTTCTGGACCTGCTTCAGCAATTATTTCTTTTTGATAAGATTGTACAACATTACCACCTACAAACTTTCCAGAACCAGGATTTTCATTAAGATCCTGTCTTTGGGGTAAATCATAATCTTTTCCTACTTCTTCAGGATACGTAATTGCAGGGCTTTTTTTATAGTATTCGTCTGCTAATTCTTCAAAATCTAAAGGAGTAACCATCCTACCCTTAAATTGAGAACTTTGAAAATAAGGAGGTATATTTGCATCCTTAATTCGTGGATCATTTTTTAAAGCTTCAAGTACTCTAGCACCAGGAACAGCTTTATTAGCTGACTGCCCTAACTCTAAAAGAACTATTTTACCTATATTTTCTAAATCTTTTACTCTGGATGTGTTTGGCCCAGATATTAATTCTCTTCTTGCTTCGGTAGTTATAAGATCTTCGGTATAAACTTTTGAAACTTCACCTAAAGTATCTCCTTGAGGTGTTTTTTGATTGAGGTCTAATGTTTTTAAATAATCTTTTAGAGATTCTTTTATACCATTAATTAAAAAAGATTGATTATTAGTAACCCTAAACAAACGATGAGGGTTTTCCGTTGTAGCTGCTCCAAAAACTGCCTCAAACTTATATTTCTTTTGTCCATTTATAATTTTTCCTGGATCTGTTTCAAAAATAGATCTCCCTGTGATAGCATCAAGTCGATTAGTTCTAGGTGTAAGATCAGCAAAAAAAGATGTATTAGCGTCTAAATCAAACATATTTTTTGAATCGTTAATAGGATTCTTTGTAACTCTTCTGTACATTCTAGGGTCAGATACATAATGTCCGTCTAAAAGACCTGATTCAATCATAAATTCAGTTAATTGTCCGTCAAGAAAATCTTTATTTTTTCTAGCTTGGCTGTAAGTATTAATAGTGGAAAGTTGATCTTTTGTTACATCAGAAAGTAACTCATCTGAATTTACCAGTCCAACTAAACGTGCTAATTCATTAAACGGTAACTCTGGTATTTCTTTTTTAATTTTATTTTCTATACTAACAAGAAGATCAGCTTGTACTTGTTCAAAATAGTCTACAGTAACAACATCTGTTAGGCTAGTATGAGTTATTTTATCAGTTCCAAAATCCGGGTCAGTTGCACTTTCTGCAGTAGTCATTCTATTTAACTGCTCATCAGTAAAAGCAGGTACATCTTCTAATTTTATACTAGGGTCTTTTAAAATCGGTACAGAATATGCTGATCTTTGTTTTGCAACATCTTGTAATTCTCTTGTTATAGTATCAAAAGATTCAGCTTGACTACGTTCTCTAATCCTTCTTTCTCTTCCCACAGGAGTTACCCCATCAGGTAAATCAACGATTAAAGATCTATAGGGATCTACAGAAAAACTACGTAAGTTTAACTTATCGTTTCTCATAGCATTTTCAAATGCTTCACCAGATGGTAGAAACTGCCCATATTTTTGATCCATATCTATAATACTAAAATCAGGATCTAGTGCTTCTTCTTCTAAATATGATGTTATTCCATCATCAGATCTTTTAGGGAACATACCAGGAACATTTGCACCTACACCTACTGTATTAGATTTTTCTGTTGGTACACCTTGTAAAAACTCTTTGTCACCTTGAAGTAGAGCTTTAGTTTGACCTATAACATCAGCTTTTACTCCACTAGGTACAGCTTTACCTACTGCTCTTACAGCAGGTATAAATTCACCAACAATTAATGCGTCTCCAAGGACAGATTCTCTAGCTTTAGATACTTGATCGTCAGTGGCATTATCATAATCAACACCAAACATACCTTGCAGTCTAGTGCTAAGATCTTGTGAGGAAAGTCTTTTGACTGCTGCTGTTATTTCACTTGCTATACTTGCTGTAAACTCCGCAGCTTTTAAAGCTGGATTTACTGAAGCTACAGTAGGGTCAAGTTTTTTATCGCTTAGTGGCAGTTCTACTGGAGCTTTTACAAAATCTACGGTTTCTTCATAAATACTTTTAGCAATAGTTTCTAGAAAACCCATCTTATCTTTATTAAACTGTTTGACAATACCTTCTACATTAGTTTCATAGTTATTTTCAAGACCAAGTATGCTGTCTAATATAATATCTGGATAGCTTAAACCTTTACTTGGTTCTGATACGTACTTGTCAACTTCCTGTTGAACACCTTCAGCAGTATAGCCAAACATCTGCATTTGATCTGTTAGACCACCTTCATCAAAACCTTCTATCTCACCCTTGTAAGATTTTACACCAGTGTAAGCTAAGAATCTATTCAGCTTATTTATAACCTTATTAGTAATACTTCGATTATCTACTTCAGGTGGAGGGGCATCAGGAAAAATCTGGGTAGGTGCTATTTCAAAACCTTCAGCTATAGCTTCAGCATCAAACATAGTGTCTGATCTCCACTGTGCGTAACGATTAGCCTCTTCTTCAGTTGAAAATACAGGAAGTTCTTCACCAGTTACAAAATCTAATGGATTTTTTGAAGATGTTAATAATTTTTTATCTAAAGTTTTTTCTAGGGCATCTGGAATAGATAGTTTATTACCATTTGAATCTACTGTAGGGATAACAGCATAACCTTCTCCCCAAGGAACTGTATAAGTTATTTCGGAGTAAGGGTATTCAGAAGTCTCGTCTGACCAAACAACTCTATTACGTAGAGTCTTTTTACCTGTCTGTACTCTAGGTCTAGGTCTTGGACGTAAAGATTCTTTAAGAGCTTCCATTAATGTCATCCCTAAGTCTTAACATTGATCTAAGTGTACGTATTTCACCTTGAGCACGATACAGTTCTTCTACTTCACTGATCTGCTCAAGTCGTCTGTGTGTCTTTTCTATCCGTTTAGTTATCTCTTCCATAAATGGATTATACAACTCTGGATTGTTTACAAAAGGTTTTAAAGTATTATTCACGACTAGTTTCATTGTACCTGTTGTGGGCCAGTGTTACCTGAGAAGCCCTGTTCTCCTGGCTGAGGGACTGTTCCAGTTCCTATAGTGCCACCCCCACTACCTTGGGTATCCTGCACCTGTACCCCTGCAGGAGCGCCCTGTGGACCTCCTTGACCTGGAGCACCTGGTGGTGGAGCAGGTGGTGGATTCTCAGCTTGGAATTTTTTCAGTATCTCAGCTTGAATAGCAGCTTCTGCCATATTGTTGCCAACCTTATCTGGATCAAGATCCATTGACTTAGCAATTTCACGTACAATGTAATCCATACGTGCAAATGGAGCAAGCGCAGGGTTTGATACAACCTGCATAAATTGCATAAGGCGTTGGCTACGTACTTCGTTAGCCATAAGACTTTCTGTACCACGAGCTTTTACCTCTAAATCACCTTTGATTTCTACATCAAAGTCAAACTGCATGTTAAAGCTAAAGAAAGCTTTACCAAGTGGTGCAAGTAGATAATCATCTACGTTCTTAACTACATTCCGTATGCTACCGTTGGCAGCAGACATGAGCATGGAAATACCAGAAGCAGTACGACCCACACCCTGTACGCCTGTTTGACCATGTGCGAAAGATGGAAAGCCAGTTGATTCATCAGATAATACCCTTGCCTTATCGAACATCTGCATGTTCTCGTTACTTACATTAGGAAACTTAGTTCCAAAAATGGCTTGACCAGGCGCCCCTCCCTGTCTCCTGAACACTTTTCCTGGATACACGGAGAGGTCTTGCCCTGGGACGAGATTAGTCTCGTCTACCTCTATCAATAGATTACCAGACAATGCTGCGTTATCTACTGCCATTCGCATAAAGCCATTCATTAATGTTTGAGTATCATCCATATTTTCAGCAATACCTACGCCAAATATACTATATGGATTCATCTCATAAGGAGCTGCAAAGTAAGGAATGTAAGCTGGAGTAAATGGATTCATTACAAGACGTAATACTTGTCCATTACAAACCCAGATGTTTACACTCAGTTGGTCTGCATCTTTTAATTCTTTAGGGATATCTATTCCCTGATCTTTAATAACTTCTTGATCTACAAAACCCCAAAACTCTAGAACCTCAAAACGGTCGGCTCTTTCCTCTTCGGAGCTGTCTTCCATTACATGTTCCCACCACTCTTTGCGATAACTTTCGCCAAGATTTAAGGCATTGTCTATAGCATTACCACGGAAGTATGGACGATTCTTTAAACCACGTACTTGAGAACGTGACATCTTATGCCGTTCTATTACATACTCTGCTTCTTCCATTGTAGCTGCATCAGGGTCTGGATAAAAATTCCAAACAGATACAGATGAAGTTTGTGGCATTGTTTTGTATGTAGGAGAATACTCACCCTCTTCTGACCAATTAGGATATTCTTTATCTATAGCAAACGGACCTTTCATAATCCCTGTACCAAAAAGTGCCACCTCAAAAGCGGCAGCACGTAAATGTTTCTTTGCATGAGATTCTTCTAGTTGGTCATGTATTTTCTTTTCCATCTTTTTAGCTGCAATTTCTGCAGGATGAATTTGAATAGCACTTGGTGTTGATCCTGGACCTTCTTGAAGTTTATCTGATACAGGTTGTAGTTTATCTTCTAAACCTGCTAATCTATTTATAAAATCTGGGTACGTTTCTCCAGGTTGTACTTTTGCACTCTCTTGAGCTTTTATTAATTGCTCATTAGATTCAAAGTTTACTGTGTCAGGAACTCCATCTGGTAATGTTGTAGGATCAATACTAATTGGAAATTTATTGCCACCAAATAATACTTCTGCTATTTGACCATAAGCTGCAAGAACTTTTGTTTTAGTTACCTTTACAAATACACGAGATTTTTCTGTAGATGTAAACTGAACATCAGGTCCATACAAGCCACGGTAGTTACGGTAAGCTTGAACCCAACGTTGTTCATCTACTTGTCTAGCTGTTTCAGCTTTGTAGTACTTATCTTTAACAAACTTAACAATGTGACCTGTAAGTGGATCAGAATAATCTTCTTCCCCTACGTCTTCTATCGCAGAGGTTTCTTCCATATCCATTATCATTTCTTCAAAATCTTCTTCAGCCATATTTTTTCCTTAGTATCCAAATGTGGGATCTGATGCTTGAAAGCCTGTGCGTTGAGCAGCAGGATCAAAGTCAAATATATTACTACGTGGTCTAGTCATTATACCATATCTTAAAGCGTCATACAAGTGGTCTTCTGCATGTGTGTTTACATCTTCTGGATTATTTTTATCAAGAGGTAAACCTGGTAGTTGAGAGATAGTGTTTGTGCAATTGTTAAAAAATACTAATCTAGGTTCTTCTGTAAACTCATCTACCTGTAATCTTCTGTGCACTTCGTTCTTACCTGCGACACGAGAGCCTTTTGACCTATCTGAGGGTCTCCATCGACACCCCTTCATAATCATCTGTTCAGCTAGGCTTGGACCTGTATCCCCACGTTTGTGCCAAAGTGATGAGTCGAGTACACCATAACGCATACTTTCACCTGACTCATTTTCTATCTCTAGTATTATATCAGCTAGGTCAGTAGCTGTGACCTTTGATACATATAACTCTCTGTATACTACTAGTTGTTCTGATCCAGGAACCATAGTAAACCAAAGAACACCAGTGTGAGAGCCGTAACCATAATCGCAAGCTCTAAACTTAATCCAACTAGAAGGTATATCGTAAGGATCTATTACGTGTATATTTCTGTTAAACTCAGGAAAAGCTGCACCTTCGTTTATATCCCAATCACCCTCAAGTAATTGTCTTCTTTGATGCTCAGGTAACGAAAGAAGATTGGCTTCGTACATTCCGTCATCTGACAGGTAAGGGTTGTCGAAGAGGGTGGCAGGGATAAACTTACGTTTGAACAGAGGCTCACCCTCTCGACTATGACCTTTCGGCCAAGAAATCACCTCTCCATTTTCATCAGTAGCATAGAACGATTTATCAGGAGTTTGTGGATCAATAAATGTTCTTTTTACCCACTGGTGGCCTGGACCTCCAGGGTTGCTAGTCGCTCTCATATACAGTGGCAAACCAGAAGCCCTTGTTGTACGGAGACGTGATCTCATATAATTCCATGCATAAGGTGTAGGCCATTGTGTAAGTTCGTCAAAGCCAATCCAGTTAAAGGCTTGACCTTGGTATCTCATGACATCATCCTCTCTGTCGAGGTAGGACATCCACAATGTAGCACCTGATGGAGCTACCCAAGTTTTATCTCTTTCCATAAACTTTATTCCAGGTATAGCTTTGGGATAAAGTTGTTTGCTTACTGATATAAGCTCTCTAAGCTCTTCTGTGCTCCTACGAACAAGTAGCATTCGTGCATTTGGATTCCCCAAGTACCGCACTGGGTCTGCAACCATCGCATAAGACTTACCACCACCTGCTGCTCCTCCATAAAGAACTTCTTGTTCTGTTGCCGCTAAAAAACTTGTCTGAGGTCCAGGATTAGGTTCAAAGATTACTTCACTAGCTTTTTCAAAGTCTATTTCTTCAGGCTTCGGTTGGGCTGGAGCTAACTCTTTCTCTATAACCAAGTCTTTGGGTTTCGAGCTTCTCTGCTTTTTGTAACGCTTCTTTGTACCTTTGGGCGAGGTAACGTTGAGTTGAAGCTTCGTTCTTACGTTGTTGCTCAATCTTAACTCTCTTGTATAAACCTACATGGGAAATATATCTTCCAGACTGAGTACTAAGCCAAGCTGACACTTCTCTGTAACTATACTGCTTTATAAACTTCTTAGCTTTTTCAAACAGCTCTAATTCTTCTGGAATTGGTAGTAGTATATCACAGTCATTAGGGTCTTGTCTATACCCAAATGGCACATGAGTTCCAATTCTTACAACTGGTTGCCATTCGTATTCACCACCTACCTCTATAGGTTTAGGTAACTTCCAAGTTCTATTCGTCTTCATTAGCTTTCTGCGGTAAAATAAATAGTGGATTAGCTGCAGATACTTCTACTTTTTCTGTTTTAATAAAACCACTGCGATCTAAAACATCTTTAGCAGCTGCCATTTTTTCTTTATTACCTAAGTCCGTAGGATTATTCATAACCTCAAACATTGAGTATGCAGCTTTTACAGCTGACGAACTAATAAACTTTTTAGTTAGGTCTGCAATCTCTTCTGCTAAAGACTCTGCAATAGCTTTTGTAGCTACTCCATCTGCATAACCTGCAAGTTTTCTAGCTGTAACTAGATTACCTCCAGCTTCTTCAAACAATACGTCTAAGAATTTTTGTTGTTTTTCTGTTAAGTTTCTTGCCATTATGCCACCATATAAATTATAAAACCTAGAGTACCTGCACCTACTGAAAGAAGAACACCTGAGATACCCCAAGTAATTATTGCTTCTTGTATCTCTGCTTTACGATACTCTTGCTCTTTCTTTTGTTTACGTATTCTACCTTCGGTTGCTACCAGTTCATCCCAAACAGAGGGTCCGTAAGTAAAACTAATCCAGTCTTTTAACTCTTGCCTCATAGCTTGAGCTTTCTTTTTAGCAGTAAATATTTCTAAAGCTTCTGCTTCAACAGAACCCCCCAATGATTTCCACCAAGGAGGATTCTTATTTTTCTGCTCTAAGTAGGATAGGTCGCTCATGCTGCTAGCCCACTGATTTAGTTGACCACCCATTTCTTGAAGATCTTTTCCGAACTGGAAACCTTTCTTCAACGCATTGAACGCTACGGTAGCTCCACCGATGATTGTAACTGGGTCCACGAGCCTCCTCCCAAAGTACTCCTAGTATCATTAAAGAACTTATTGTGTTCTTCAAAGAGCTTTACCTGTAAGTATAACTCTTTCTATATTATATCTACCAATACCTAAGTCTCGTAGCTCTCTGTCAGTCATACTATAAAGTTGCATACGTGCAATCTTACGTTTAGCTGACTCTGTTCTTGCCTCTATTATTCTATTAAATAATCTCTTAAACATTTTCTACTCCTATGTTAGCCCTATCTGGACAGGAGTAGTTATACTATATTTTACAGTAACTTACTACAGACAAAAATGCAATCCCGTTATGTCTTTCCTACAATTTTCTTAACAACTTTAGTTGTCCAAGCTTCATTCTCTGGAGTATTGGGATCATCAGATATGTAGTGACCCTTTTTGTTACGAGCACGAACCATCTCTGTTTCTTCTACTTCTACTTCTTCTGTCACAGAACCATTAACAAAGTCTAGTATGTCAGAAATAGAAATAGAATCATCTTTAGATATCCAATCACCATATCCTCTTTCTTTTTCAGCAATTACTTTGTTATCGTCTGATAAGACTCTATTACCTTCTAGTTTCATATCAACCCTTCTTTTTAGTCATGCCACCGTAAAACATTCCTGTCTTACGCATGTCAGATATTTTACCACCTTTGGCATAGCCTTTTTTCTTAGGCATACCACCTTTATTTAGCTTTACGCCTCTACCCTTTAATATATCTTTTTGAGTAACTTTACCGTCACCTGTTAAATCTGGAAATTTTGCCATACCACCCTCGTTAGCTCTAAATTTTTTTGTTTTATCTGCAATCTTTTTAGGTTGCTTTACAAACTGTTTACCTTTTGCTTTGCCTTCTCGTTTAGCTTTTGTAGTTGCTGCATACTCAGAAGACGACAAAGACTTTATAGCTGCTTCAGGTAGATACCTTTCACCAGTCTTAGCACTAGGCTTTCCACTCTTTGTGCGCCACTTTTGTTTTGTCCAGTCTTTTAGACTTTTTTGAGGGGCTTTCATTACTTGTAGCCCCCACCCTTTGCTTTGTATTGTTTTGCCAACATCTGTGCTTTTCGTGCTGACCATTGACCTGGGCCACCGCCCTTACTTCCAGCTTTGATTGAGTTGAATAAAGTCTTGCGCATGCTAGGTTTGGTATAATTACCTGCTTTATTAACACTGGATTTCTTTTTCATTTTACTACCCTTATATTAGAAAACAACCCCACCAGTTTTAGCAGGGTTGTTACTTTTTATGAAAGTACTACTTTAACAGTTACGTTATCACTGGTTGCTGCTAAGATATTCATTATAACAGCATCACCAATAGCGTCAGGTATTGCAAGAGTGTAATTACCTGCCTCTAGTTCTAAATCGTTAGCAC
>Ga0196887_1000908_pt1 | contig 13367 bp, 19 predicted proteins | sample VirMetDEL_Mar_31_FD_169094 | JGI IMG/M metagenome (GOLD analysis project Ga0196887, IMG submission 169094) | Aqueous microbial communities from the Delaware River and Bay under freshwater to marine salinity gradient to study organic matter... | ecosystem: Environmental > Aquatic > Marine >... | reverse complement strand
AAAAGTTGATCCTGTAGTCCTGAGTCGGCCATTGCTCCGACATAATCTTGGGCAGATTTACCGACATTAAATTCGGGTAAAGCGGGAGCATCTTTCCCACCTCCAAATAGTTTCTGTAAGAAAAAGGAAGGAACGCCTGAAGAGTTAACCGGTTCACCCGCTCCACCCGCTTCCATAAGCATTTGTGCTTCCTGTTGATTAATGTACGCTAATCCTTCGCCCTCCGGTGCTTCCGAATTTAGAAGGGCGGCGGCTTGGCGAAGGGGATCTTCAGGGTTGTAGGATGGAATGCCCGATGGGGTCATCTTACCCGATGCACCGGCATTCTTTAAAATTTTCTTTTCTGACTCATTTATATATGCGAGTGATTCTCCTTGTGGTGGATTGGTGGGGTTCGCATAAGCCAAATACGCATTCGGGTCCATTCCTTGGAGATTCCCCTGTGCTAGGTGGTACTTTTCTGAGGCGGTAAGGCGGGGCTGGTTATACGAATTTACGACTGCCTGTGCCTTTTGATCGGCTGATGCTTCGGGAGAGCTAAATAATTTCTGTAGAATATCCATATTAAGTCTTTATTATGTAATTTAAAATCATGGTGGGCTGGACATTGTTGTGTGCTTGGTCTCCGCCTTTCGAGCCTGTTTGTATGGTCGTAATACCTCGATCAACCCCATTATTGCTCCCTCCCGTAATCGACGCATTTGCACGAAGTGATTGATCGTGCGTATGAGACGGCATTTCCGCCTCAGTCAGTGTATGCGTCTCAGTAAATCCATTGAAAGCACCAAGGTTAGTACCATTTATGCCACTGCCGGCAGTTGTTAACCTACCAGCCGCATTAAATACTCCCATATTATCTCGGCCAGCGACTACTCGACCTCGAAGGTCGGGGACATTAAAAGTGGTCGCAGTCGATCCATAAGTTGTCCCTAAAGCCGCAAAAAGTGCTGGCTGATCTGTTTGAAATTGAGGGCCGCCATCACAAAATAACCATCCGGCGGGAGGCCCCGCGGTGGTGAGGCCCGCAAACGGGATGACTGAACCGGGAGGCATAATTGCATTTATAGCCGCCTGAGCCAATTTTGCGGCTGTTACCGCTCCGTCCTGAATCTTTGCAGTAATTACTGCATCCGTGGCAAGCTGAGTCGCTGTGATTCCGGCATCTTTTACCTTTAGTTTACTCGAAGAACTTAAAGTAAGGGTCGAATTATCAGTCGTATCTGCCGCCGAGGTGAATGTAGCACCATTTGCAATATCGTTTAGCTTTGTTGCCGTGACTTGGTCTCCACTGGCAAAAGTCTGTCCTGTTGTAATTACTCCCATTTGTTTATCCTCTTTATGAAATGCTTGTTGTTGCTCGGTCTGTGATTTGAGCGTCTACTTTTACTGCTCTTAAAAATGGTCTACCTGTGTTGGGTTTAAAATCTGCTTGTATTCCGAATCCTCGTTTATTCACCCTCATCCGAAGTGATGAATCTTCATCTGCTGGTAAAGTCGATCCTATAAGGCTAGAAATCGATGTGGCTGTGGATGTAGAGTCGGGCTCTTCAGTTATAAAGGTAATATCACCATCCGTTACCGTTTCACTTCCACTTTTTATATGGAACTCTGCCCGACTGAATTTTTTCCTGTCCAACGAATCAGCATCATATTGGCGAGTGGTTATTTGGCTAACAACTGGGATAGTTGCGGGAATCGCTTGGCCAGCAGTCAGGCTTACCACATCCCCTCCTTCAAATCCATCGACTTTATGGACTCCGCCCTCTTCCGTTGTTAAATATAACGCATTTTGCGAACCTTCTTTTCCGACTATTAATTCTCGAATAGCAAACTCTGTGGAATTTACTGTGTCAATGCTCTCAAATCCTCCATTAAGAAAACTGTAAACGATTATAGTGTTCAGCTTCGAGGCTAATGCCCCGCTCTCAGAATTTAGCGGCAAGGCAAGCCAATAGCGATTATCGAAGTAAACTGCACAACTTAGATGAACATAGTCTTGATTAATTCGGTCGATAAAGGGCTGGATGGTTTCGGAAATCGGCATCCCTGTGCCTCGTAAATTATACTCATCAATGAAAGTAACCGCGTAAAGACCTTGGTCGGACAAAAACATTATCTGATTAGCTACCTGAACCACAGACTTTCTTGCCGAGCATCCAATTTCAGTTGTAACCACATTGGTTGAAACATCGGCAAGAGATCCGCTTATCCCTGTCATCAGATGAATCGATTTTCGATTAAACACTACAAGCGAATCTTTTGTGAATGGAGTAAGCTGAACGAGGTAATCACTTTGCCCGGCAGACGGCCTAAACTGATTGCCGATTACATCCACAGTATCGAAGTCCATGATGTCCGAGGCTACGATTTCATCCCTTATTCCTCGGTCCGCTGGAGTACTACCGGAGGTATACCAATAAGGCATCCATAGTCTTCTCTCGTGTACGATTCCCCACGGTGCGGCGGGCTGATGAATAAAGCCTTTTCCGACTGCTAATGGTTTATTAACTGTCAGAGTTTTGGAATCCCCGAGGGATACATTAGCGACTTCTAAATTAAAGGTAAATTGATTGGCTGTAGGCGCCCCCGTAACTCTGACTTTTTGGTCAGCGAATAGGTCGAATGGACTAGTCCCCGACTGAATGGTTAAATCATCCCCGGCAGATAGGCCGTGGGAATTTATATCCATCGTTACGACTCCGTCCTGTGCCACTGTTGTCGTATCAGTCAGATAAACCGGTGAGGTATAAGTTCCGTTTGCCACTTTACTAAAGTCCAAGAAATATTCTACCTGTGCGCCGCTCACATTGAAGGTTGCCGTTTGGCTGGTTGCCATTGTGACGGTAAACTGAGTATTTGAAGGTTTAGTCACCACTTGGTAACAAGCGTTTGGATTTTCCGTAAAAGCACCGAGTCCTGTTAAAGTAATAAAATCTCCAACGACTCGATTGTGATTCGCTGAAGTGTTTACCGTTATCGTTTGCCCGCTTTGTGATGCAGACGCGATACCTACTCGCTGGACTGCTGGGCTGGCCTCGAGAGTCGTCTGATTTGTACGAAAGATATACATCTTCCCAAGTCCCTGAGTCATCTGAACCGGTCCATCGACTGACTCCCCTCCAGCTTCATACCGACACTTAAAAAGTGCAGAATCTTTCAGACGCAGAATGATACAGGTCGTATCTGTGGCCGTAAAAATATAGTCGTCATTATTCGATGTGGCATCCGAAAAGACTGCCGATCCGAATACTTCATTTACTCCATTATCGTTGAGGGTAAAATTTAAAGTTGTCCCGATTGATGTGCCAGCAGATACGACTGAAGGATTACCCGATGGGCTTGCGGGGGTGTCAACTGTTACAGGTAGTGTTTCATCTACCCCCGGTCCATTGTATGAAACCGAAGAAGCAGACCATGCGGAAGCATTACTTGCATTTGTGCTACTAGACCAAAAAGATGAACCGCCAGCAGTACCAGGTTCGTTACTCGCTGAACTAGTGTTATCTTGTAAGCATTTATAAAATACTCCGTTATGCTTTACGAATGAGCTAGAAATATAAGTGACTTGCTTCGTTGTAAAATTTACTGATGCTAGTGGAAAAGTTCCATTGGGGCTATCAGTAGTAAAACCTAAATCTGCTATGGTTATATCATCGCCAGGTACAAAGGATAAAGATGGAGTCGAATTTAATGTTAAAGTTACCACTCCGCTCTGCCTCTGAGCCGTGGTAATTATATAAGGCAATCGGATCGCATTTACTCCCGATGTAATCGAGCCAAACAGAGTCGATAATCCTTTACGAGTCTGCCAAGTTCCGTCCTTATTCATTCGGCCATTCTTTGACAAAGCTACCTCACCAGGCTTAAGCTGGTTAGGCCGCAATCGGGCATTCATCCGCAAAAAGAAAGTATCCCCTTCTGTCACGAATGGATCGTCTAGTTGGCCGTATGAACGGTATCTGCTCATTTCTTTTTTACCTCCTGGTAGAGTTTGAGCGACATATATACTAGGGTGACTAGACCTACCACTATCCCAATTGCCGAGTCAAAGGTGGACAGACCGAAGGTGGCCGCCGTGCCTGACATTCCTAAAACTGATACTCGATCAATCATTATCTGCGGGGCGATGGACCGAAATAGAATCCCAAAATACAGGGAAGGATGGTGAGGTTTCCCATAAGGCTGATGTGTCCAGAAGAAATGGTGATCGGCTTTTGACTTGCTGGCCATGAGACAAGGCCGAAGAGGAACTCTGTTCTACCTTCGCCGTTTGCGTTGGTAAAAGTGACCAATTCCTGGGTGGGGAAGAGCGTACACAGGACAATACAAGCACACATGGAACTAACCCCAATAGTCGCCAATAATTTCCTCGTCTTCGAGGCCGTTTCTGCCTGACCTGAGTTTGCAATTTGCTCTTGGAGACGGAGAAAGTTTTCATTCCCCCTACTCTCCCTAGCCATCTCCATGTCATGCTTTTGCTTGCGGCCTTCAAAGACCATACCAAAAACGCCTTTAAGGATCGCACCCATTGCTGTACTGCCTCCGCCAGTAAGGAACATGGCAATAAGTTCACCCATTTCATTTAGCCTCCATCTTTTCAAAGATCTTCTTAATATCTTCCCTCCGATCCTCGCAGACTTTTGTCAGATGATTAATGTCCTTAATCTGCCCGGCATGAGATATTTCTATTTGACGAACTCGATCTTTCATATCATCGATCTCCCACTTGTTTCTTTTGATGAAGAATGCGAGTATGGAAAGTGCAACCCCAAGACCAGCAAACATATAGTGTGTAACTTCCATTTCACTTTTCCACTCTGTTGCGAAGTCGATCCAACTCTTTTTCTAAATAGTTTAGTCTCTCAAACTGTTGAAAGTCAGAGGTGATAGGTGCGTCTTGCATCTCGACTAAATGATCAAGATCCGCTTTTGCTTGTTCTGCAAACTTTTCCAAGTGCATCATTCTTGCAGATAAATCACCCAACAGAGTTCCTTCGTGTTGCACTCTCCCCAAGCTATTATCGAGTTCGTTAATCTTGTTCCAAATGACGGAGTAGCCCCAAACACAAGTGCCAACAATGGCGATAACTTTCGCCATAAATGCCAAGTTTGCTTTGACCTGTACATTCTCTCCGACTTCAGTTGCCATTACTCGCCAAAAGGATTAGCTGAGTGCAACTGATTTGAGTATCGAGTCATAAGCTCCTGCCGTTGTAGTCGCTATGTACAATTTATTTTCTCCAGTGTCGTAAAACAACTCCCCTTTGCTCGCTTCTTTTTTAAAACGAACACCTTCAGCAGTTACAAACTCACCGCCCGATGTGTAAGCACCATTACCAGCAGTAACAATTGAAAAAGTATCTGCATCAATAACTGTAACAGTTTTTAAGCCGTTCGCATTAGTGTTCCCCAATACACCTGAAATTGTCACCTTCTGATTGCTTTCTAATTTATGACCTACACTCGTGATAACGATTGGAGTTGCATTAGTCGCACCTGTGATGACCTTTGGATTCTCTGTCTTAACAGCGATGGAGTAATCCTTCCGTCCTAACTTTTGTTGTGCCATGACTTAGGAAGCTGTACCAGCGTTGATGCAAGGAGAAGATGGGCGAAGGCGATAGTCATCGTTTGCAGAGTCCACAAAGAGTGGATTAGTGTCGTACAGATTATCGGTTCCGCCACTATCGTTGTGGCTACCCATTAGATAGAAACTCGAAAATGTAGAGTTTGTTGCGAAATTACCTGTCGAGGAACTTATGACCGTATCGCTATCAGCCGCCCAAATATTATTTTTCATAGGAGTTGGATAATCAGACCCTAATGCCCCTATATTGGCTGGAGAGTTTTGAGTCTGAATATCAAAAGTACAACGCTCAAATGAATACCCTGATCCCCCACTAAAAAATCTGAACCCGGAAGTATCAACTTTTGCATTTATTACTGTATTGGTGACATTCATTTTCCCTGAACTTCTGTAAAAAAATTCATACCCATTTAAGTTTGTGTAAACTGTGGAGGTAATTAAGCATTGGTCCATTGAGTTATCAGTTACCCCAGCCCCGTATTGATAAAATGAGTTAACATCAACGAACTTAAATTTTTTTATAGCGATACCATCAATAGTAACGGATCCGATGAACAGCCTTCTCCCTGTTCCACTATCACCTAAAACTGCACCGTGTAAATTTAAAGACTCATAAGTTAAACCACTTGCCCCAGCAAAAGTTTCACCACCTCCAAACAGGTAAGAACCATCCAAAAAGTAAATCGTTCCGTTTGCTCCTGCTAAAGTTTCTGCCGTTCCAAGTCCTGAACCACTACTCCAGTTAACTGCGTTTGCCTGAGAGTCTCCACTTCCGTTACCTGCCCCACTTGGTGATATATATGCTATGCCCATAATTTAAGTTTCCTATTTTGTGTTAAACGATTGATCCACCACTAATTAAAAGTGGTGCTGAAAATGCTCCAATGTCAGGTGCGTTAAAGCCTTGCTGAAGAGGTAAACCATTCGGGTCTTTCGCATCGCTATCTCCTGTTATAAGCGAGTAAGTCCCTGTTGTTGTTGTAATTTCAATGTCAGGTTCAGCTGAATCTTCTACTGCGGAGATGCCTGTTGAAATTGCGTATTTACCTGACGAATTAAATATATAAAGTTTTCCATCAGCATCCGAAGCTAACATTACTGACTTACTTGGATTGTCGGTGACTAAGAATGATTGATTAGGATACGCTCCAATGTGTGGATTGTCTGTGCCTCTTAATTGAGCATCTCCAACTACAACATCTTGAAACGAACAAGTACCATCTCCATCTTCTCGTAAGAATTTAGTAGCTCCTGTTTCTCCTGTTGAAGTAACTGCTGTGCCGTCAACTGCACTTGCTGGCAAGTTAGTTAATTGCGATCCGTTAATCGCTGGTAAACCAACTGCATCTAGTACGACTACATTCCCATCCAATGTGCCTGTGTTTGCGACTGCCGCCGTACCGAGTCCTAAATTTGTCCGACTCGTTCCGGCATCCGCAACATCCGATAAATTATTGGATGCGAGTAAATCTCCCTGTGGAGCGGCGGCTACCAAGTTGGCAACTGTTACCTTTTTAGTAGTACCTTGTGCCGAACCAGTGGTGTCCGAGACATCCGTAATTGGGATGATATCGCCAACGGCGGGTGTTGCCCCGAGTGGGTCTAAAGATGAAATTTTCTTGTTCGCCATGTTTTATTTTCCTTTAATCAAATGCTAAAATATTTCCGTCCTCGGTGTTTAAATAGGGTCCGCTTTCTGCCTGTAATGCACCATCGACTCCGATGGGTGGGATGTGCGAATCTGCATCGCCCTCCCCGATCAACAATCCTAGTGCGAGATCCGGCATTGCTTATGCCTTATATAAGATGCAAGCACCCGAAGTGAGCGAAACCGATGTGCAAGGGACATATAAAACTTGCCCAGCGGCGAAAGTTACCGCATCGGAAATTAAGTCCGCTGAGTCATCCATTTTGCCGACTAAAGTGGCAAGAACTGAGTCCTCGGTAAACTGAATTGCGGTCCAGCCGTCTGTGCCGTTTGTTTTTGTTGCAGTATCGTTCACATAGGCCGACCCATTGGCCCCCATGCTGTTGTTTACATTTATTGCTGAGATTCCCATAATTATGTTGTGGTTAAAATGTTAACTCCGAACGAGTAGCTCGGGTAAGTGTTAAAAGTTATTTTATTCTGAGATTCGATTCGTTCGGCTTTATCCATTTCTAAAGCTAAATATTCCTCGGCCCGTTGCTCCTCTTGCATTGCTTTTTCTGTCTGACCATCTCCCCTCAAAAAATCAGATAGGCATCCGGCAACCAGGTAGTTCATTAAAAACATGGGTACATTTTGCTCATCACCTGATTCTTTCCCATACTCGGGGCGAACTAAATTTCCCATTATGAATATTGAACTTTGTGTCGAATTTGCGGGTAAAACTACATATCCATTAATTAGCTGAAAATCGATTAGTATGGCCGAGCGATCCGTAAGCGGATTCTTATTGTATACTTTAAATACATCCTGAATATCCACCGCATTATCGATTTGAACCGCTTTATCGGCGGCTATAGGTGAAGTGGTGGCCGCTACTGTCTTTTCCACTAATGTCTGAAGCTCCGGCCATTTAATGCGCGACCAAACTAAATCAGCCCGAGTGTTTACAGCCTGTTTAAAAAAGAACTCATCCACCTCGGTTAAGGTGGCCAGTCCCGCCGCCATTTGGAAGCGTTTCTCTAAAGCTGTAAAATCGATGGTTCGCATTACTGAACATTTGCGATGCCAGGATTAACTGGAGATCCACCCGCTTGAATGTTGTGCCTTTGGAATTGGGATGGTGGGCGGTACTGAAGGATATCGTTTCTAAACTGACGGCCTTGTTCGCGGACCATGTCGATTTCTTGCATCAAGATCGCCTCCGCATTTTGCTCCTCTTGTTGCGCCTTCGATGTTTGGCCGTCTCCGCGAAGGAAATCCGCATAACTACCCTGAACGAGGTAGTCGAGAAGGAAATTTGGGACATTAGATTCATCACCACTCTCGTCACCATAGTACCCAGTAGTTGCTGATCCGCTGTTAATTTCAGAGCGAAGATCTTTCCGATAAGTTACAAAAAGATTAATACCGTTCAAAGTAGTCGGCTCAATGATTTTCACAGAAGGAAATCCACCGGAGTCCAACTCGGTATAAAAAGTATACTCTTCGGGGTAGCGAGTGCTACCAGGATCAGCTTTATGAATACGAAAAACGACATTTGCATCATTGGCGGTTTTTTTCGATGTGCCGTAAACTCGAAGACGATTTGCATCGCTAGTTACAATGGCGATAGATTCACCTATAACTGTAAACTGCGGCCACGGGTATCTTTCGTGGGCGAGCCTAGCTCTGCGGTTAACGAGATCTCGAAGAAAGCTTGCGTCCGTTGTTTGTAAGCTTTCGAGTCCAGCCAAAGCTTGAAATCTCGATTTTAAATTTGCGTAGGTTGCGGTTGCGTAATTTGCCATGATTTTTAAATTTTAATTATTAACTACCTATAACTGTTTCGGGATTAGCTTTTGCGAAGTCTTTAGAATATTGAGGGTCAGACATACAGCCTGGCCTCTCCTGTTCATGTCTCATGTAAGTGGATAAATCTACGGACCGAACTGCTCGGAAGTTCTTCCCTCCGCTAACAGATTGACCGTATTTACGAGCGGCTAATGCTCTTTGCTTGTAGCCCGCTTTTTCACGGGCGGCTTGTTGGTCTACTTTCTTGGCTAAATACTGAGCCATTTCTTCGCCCGACATTCCACCGCTTCTTTTTCCGCCTTTTACTATTATATTGAGACTCATATTCTAAAGAAAAAAGGGAGGCCGGCCACTACCCAACCGGCCTCCCCAAATAACACTAATAAACCAAATTAAACGATTGAACCCAAAGCGCGTGGATTGGATACACGGATGGTAGCCATACACTCTGTGAATGCGCGTTTTCCAGCACCATTGTCAGGTAAATCCTGAACAGTCATGCCTTCCAAGAACTTCAAGGAAACAGTGTCATCAGATGGGAGGAGATATCCTCGATCTGTGTTAACAGTTCCAAGTGCTGTACTTGTTCCGCTTGCTCCGGCATCCCTACGCCCGTTCCACAAAGTCGGGATGATATCCACGACCCCATAGTCCGAAATATATTGGACGACTGATAATTTTAAGATACCATCCTTAACATCCTGGTTGAAGTTAAAGTCACTGTTTACAGTGGTGGATCTCGTGTAGTCAGTAATTTTATTTACGACTGCTGGGCCTCCAAAAAGTTTGAAAGAACCTTTAGAACCAGCGGCAGTGTAAACAGCCTGAAGCAATCCACGGAAAGCAGATTCTGTCAAACTTGCAAGACTTACTCTTGAACCACTTACTGCACGGAAACCTTGTTTCAAGACTGTGTCGAAAGTCGCCCCCGTCGCAGTCGGATCTGACCAAATCCCCAACCCGCACATAGTAGCTCCTGCACCAGCAGTGCCAGCGGCTTGATCGTTGTTTGAAGCGATTGCCACTTCAAGGCTGTTCTTTAACTGGATTAAAGATTTTGCAGTTGAGGCCGCAAAGAGCGAACCACCAGGAGCAACATCAACCATTTCAGCTTGACGAGAAACTGCGAAGATATCTCTGAGTGTAGCTACTCGATTACCTAGGCGAGCGCGGCTATCAATTAAGTTAGCGGCATTTGATAGAGTAATATCTACACCATCTGCGTTTGTTGCGGCACTTGAGCCAGCTGGATCAGCGAGTGAATCAACTAACCATTCGTTAAGAGTCGCTTTGGGAGCGGCGGATTGTGAAATCGTGCTGTAAATTGGAGTCTCTTGTGGAGAAACCGTTTTCATCACATTTTCTAAATTTTCTCTAGCACCCTTGGTACTTAGAACATTATAACTTGTAGCAATAGCCATTTTCGTAATTCCTTATTTTAAGATTTTTAAATTTTTTTAGTCCGCTAAGAATGCGGCGAGATCGTTGACCGAAAGGTTTTTACGCTCCAAAATTTTCTGTTTATTTGCAGTCTGACGAGAGGCCGAGGTCTGTACCGGTGGGGATGAATCGCCCATCGTTGTCGGAGGTGCTTTGGCTACCCTTTTGGCTTTAGGCTTGGCCGTCTTGGCCGCCTGATCCGCTTTGATTGCTTCAACTCCTCGAACTAGGGTTGCGGCAATAAAATCGCCATTAGGTAGGGATTTTAGAATGTCTGCATACTGACTTTTTATCTGACCTAAAACGGCTCTGCGTTCTTCGGCGATATCGGTATCGACTTTGTCTGAAATCCACGGGTGAGTATTGATCGTATCCTGTTGCCACTGCTGTGCTGACTGGAGATATTGTGCCCTTTCGGGGATTTTCTCCGTTAGGTAATCTTCCGCTTGCGTAAGAATATTTCTGATATCCTCATCGGCATATTCCTTCCCATCGACTTCGACATAATCTTTTCCGATGTGTTGGAGCGACCAACGCTTGGCGGCTAAAGCTTCCTTCCGAAGAGTTTCCAACGATTGAAAATCTTGGACTTCTTCTAGGGCTGGCTGACTGGATTCCGATTGCTTCTGTGGATTAGCCTTTAGGGACTCGATTTGAGCTTGTAATGCTTCGGCTGTTTCTTCGGCTGACTTTGCTCGGGCGGTCAGTTTATTGACCTGTTTAAGCAGTTTGCCAACAGCTTTGGGCGGTTCAGCTTCTTCCGATTCTGACTCCTCCTCTTCGGCTATCTCTTCCGTTTCCTCCTCCGATTCCTCGGTTTCGGTAGACTGTAAAAGAACATCTGTATCCTGGTCGGTTTCTGCGTCTGCGGTAGTTGTCTCGGGACCAACTTCCACTTCAGATTCCTGTGAGGGTTCAGCCTCTTCGACTTTCTCAACGAACGATGCCGTTAATTCTTCCAAAGTGGTGATCCCTTGCGTTTGTGTTTCTGCTCCCGATTCAGCCGGAGCCTCGCTTAATTCTGTATCTGCCATAATTCTGCGTTTAAAGTTCGCACTCTTGCGTTGTTCTGCGGACCGATATGGTTCGCCACATCCCATTATGACAGGGAGCCAAGAAAATTTTTCAGGCAGTTTTAAATATTTCCCACGCTTCCCGATATTTCTCGTGCTTGGCTTTGGAATTGGGGTTGTGCGGGTATACCGCAACTGTTAATGCTCCATCAATTGCCAGGCATGGAATTAGATACCAGGCATGAATGTCAGCGCAGAATATTGCCACCACATCGACCTTGGTGCAGTCGAGCGGATATTTTACAACTCGGCCTGTGGTCGTTGAAAATTTATACCTTGCACATCCATTTTTTCTCTCCGAAACACTCGATTTTTCAGAACCCTTGATTTGAACATTAAATTTCCGACCCGCCGAATTTACGACAATGCAGTCAACCGGTAAATGATCCCCGAGGGGGCAAAAAACTTCTAGGCCGTTTTTTAAAGCTTCAGTAAAGAAAATCTGCTCGTAGATGTAGCCCTTACGCTTCGTGTTCTTCGTCATCTTCGAGGTCGATATCGCTTTCAAACTCAATCACCTCATCGTCCATCCATTCCTCTATATCAGTTAAAACGATCTTGGCCATGTCATGGTCTTCAATATCACTCTCTTCAAGCCAGCGGTTAAGCAAAGCCCGATGTTCGTTTTTAAATTGCTGATGGGGTGTCAGTGTCTCTTTCGGCATTTTCTAAGCTTTCTACTATTCGTGTTAAACCAGCAATCTCACCGCTTAGGCGGGCGAGTTTCTGCGGGTTATCAACATGGGTATAGTCCTGAAAATCGACCAGGCACATATCCCGCTGTTCTTTAATAAAATCTTTTATTACGAGCCATTCAGTCTGTTCGCCGAGGCCGTTTATTGCGTCTCCTAGTGTCATTTTTTCCTTCTTATTGGTTTAACTCTTCTGCCCATGCCAACCTTCGATTTCTCCGCCTTCTTCCGTTTCAATTGGCTCTTGCTCATCTCCGATTTTAGCTTGGGCGTTTTACTCGAAACTCTTTTAGTCGGGCGGCAGTATTCATTCGCCTTACCCTGTCCGCATGGTTTGCCGGTCCGTGTATCTTTCCACTTCTCAGCACCCCATCTTTTTAACGAAGATCCAGCCGGAGACTTCTTAACCTGTCCCTTCGACTTCCGGCATTTCGCAATCTGCTGAGATGCTCGGGCGGATGGAAATACCTTTACCCGAGCCTTTACCTTTTTATAGCAAGCGTCCTTTGGCATCACCATTTCCGGCAAGACCAATACCCCGCCGTTAGTTTTGATTTTTTCTCATCACAACTATGCCTTGCACGAAAAGACTTACGGGCAGATGGGTTAGACTTTCGGATCTTCATCTTGGCATCCCCATAGCGAATTGTCTTCTGCTTACCGCCTTCAGACGCTCGGACCACAAATTTCTTAACCCCATACCCAGCTTCACCCTTTCGGATTCTCCTTGGGCTGTTAACCTTACTTGGCCTTCCGAGTGCTTTTCTTGGCATAGCTTACCTTTTTACCCGATTTCTTGGCGGCGGCTTTAGCTTTAGCCATTCCTTTAGGCGTGTACGAATAATGTTTCTTTCCTACTTTTGGCATAATATTTCCTTTTTATTTAAGCGGCTACTGAAGTACCTGGTACATTGCCGGGGGCAGTCCCTAGCTGGCCAATTAGTTTATTGCGATTCTGTACTTCCATTTGTTCAAGCTGACCGGCATATGTCTGAAGTCTCTTGGCAAAGTTTTCATCCTCTTGCATACGATTTTGAACATCAGTCGCTGGCACTTCGGGAGTTCCTTGTAAGTATTGCTGAAGAACTTGGAGGCGAAGTTGAGAATTAACCCCTTGCTGTGGTGCATTAACC
>Ga0196887_1000907_pt1 | contig 13392 bp, 14 predicted proteins | sample VirMetDEL_Mar_31_FD_169094 | JGI IMG/M metagenome (GOLD analysis project Ga0196887, IMG submission 169094) | Aqueous microbial communities from the Delaware River and Bay under freshwater to marine salinity gradient to study organic matter... | ecosystem: Environmental > Aquatic > Marine >... | reverse complement strand
CTACACATGGTGAGGTGTTTGATTTGTTAGGTTTATCTCGTACTCCTTACAATAAGCTGAATATACATTGTAATGGTGTGTATGGTGATAAGATTTCAGCTATGGATAGATTCTGTAAGAACTTTGAAAGATTACCTGAGTCAGTTAGGACACGTTTAACGGTAGAAAACGATGATAAGGGTAGTATGTACTCAGTAAAAGATTTAATGTACATACATGAGAGAATTGGAATCCCAATTGTTTTTGATTATCACCATCATAAATTCTGTACAGGTGGTTTAACTGAAGAAGAAGCTCTGAGATTAGCAGTTAGTACTTGGGGTGATATAAAACCTGTAGTTCATTATTCAGAATCTAAATCATTACATGAAAATAATGATAAGATAAAACCACAAGCACATTCAGATTACATTAGTAGTGTTCCTAATACTTATGGTTTGGATGTAGATGTAATGGTGGAGGCAAAAGCTAAAGAACTCTCAATCTTAGAGTACATTCAGACGAATGTATAGTATCCCCTTTAGCTTGTTTTAAGATTAATTATTATTATTTTAATACTTATTGTTATAGGTTATTAGGTTGTTATCAATCTAATTACTTATTACTTATTTAATAATAGTTGTAAATAAATACAGAACTGAAAGTTAATAAAACTAATTATAGGAAAATAATATGAAAATTGTTAATAACTTTTTTTCAAGAAGAAATGCATTTGGGTTTCTAATGATACTGTCAACATTGTCATTAGCAGGTACGGCTGCATATTATTCCGTATTTGGACTTAGTTCATTATTTGCTGGAGCAAAAACTGAAGTAATCATTATGGCAACTGCACTAGAGTTTGCTAAATTAATTGTAGCATCATATCTCCATAACAATTGGGATAAGATTGGTTGGATTTTAAAATCATACCTAACATTGGGTGTGGGTATCTTAATGATAATAACATCAGCAGGTATATATGGATTCTTAACATCAGCATATCAAACTACGGCAGACCAATTAACCATTATAGATAAACAAACTGAAGTAGTTGAAATGAAAAGAGACCGATTCTCTGAATCATTGGATGGGTATAAGATTGAGAGAACTCAACTAAGCACATCCATTACAGACCTTACTAAAGGGTTGTCTAATAACACCATACAATACAAAGATAAAGAGACTGGTGAGATTATAACAACTACATCATCTTCTACGAGAAGAGTCCTTACAACTCAGTTAAATGATATGAAAGAAGAACGTAATAAGGTTTCTATTAAGATGGAAGCCTTAACTGATTCAATTACTTCTTTAGATTTAAAAGTATTGGATATGGAATCTACCAACGAAGTAGCAGCAGAGATTGGGCCTCTAAGATATATGGCTGAGATTACAAACAAACCAATGGCGACTATTGTGAATTGGTTTACATTATTAATCGTATGTGTATTCGACCCATTAGCAATCGCTATGGTACTTGCTGTAAATAAATTCATCGGTAGAAAGGAAGAAGAAGTTGTTGTTAAGAAAGAAGAAAGAAGTAAAAAAGAAAAACCTAATCAAGAAGAAATGATTAAGAAGAACGAAGAGATTCTTGCTAATTATAATATTTCTGATAGTTTCGAAGTTGAAGATTCCGAAGGGAATGTAGAAATACACACTACTAAAAACGTAGATAAAAAGAAAATATACGGTGGTCTTTCAAAACCATATAGCGACTCAACTGCAATAGCACAAAATAATGTAAAATAAATTTGGATTATCCAAATGTTTTTTGTATATTTGTTATAACAAACATAAAAACTTAAAAGATAATATGGGTGATTTATATAATAGTGGTAGAAATACAACTGAAGGTGATATCGATGTAACATATAATAGTGACTCAAATGAAAAGGAAAAATACTTTCAAGAGTTTAGAGAATTTGACTACGGAATCGATATTAAAGATAATATAATCTTAGTGCAAGATGAGATTATATCAGGATTAACATTTGATATTATATCAAAGGTACGATTACTTAGAAAGATTAATCCAGAACTAAAATCAATAACCATTCTATTAAATTCGGGTGGTGGTGATGTTGTGGAAACATTAGGATTAATAGATTACATTAGAAGTTTAAATGATAATGATGGAATTAAAACTAACATAGTTTGTAGAGGTATGGCAATGAGTGCAGCTGCACTACTATTATCAGCAGGAACTGGTCTTAGAGCAGCATCCAAGCATTCTAAGATAATGGTTCACCAACTATCATCTTATGCGGGTGGTAAACTATCAGACCTGAAATCAAATGCAAAGTTTGCTGAACAATTGGAAGATGATTGTAATAACATTATGGCCGAATGTACAAACAAAGATAAACAATGGTGGTCTGATAACCAACAAAACGATTACTTTCTAAACTCAGAGGAAGCATTGGAATTAGGAATTATAAATAAAATCATATAAAACAAAAAAGTTATGGAATACACATACAGACCCTTAGGGGATAGAGTTGTCGTAAAAATAGTAAAACGACATGATGAAAAAACAACGGGTGGTTTATATAAACCATCGGGTTCAGACACCACAATGATGGGTGAAGTTGTAGCAGTTGGTAGTGGATTGTTTACTCATTCGGGTACAGTAATCCCTATGAGTACAAAAGTAGGTGATGTAGTTCTTTTAGATGGGACTGGATTTAAACACAAGAATGGTAAAGAAACATACAACATTTATAGAGAGAGTGAATTCTTATCTATATTGGATGAAACTAATACGAATTCATAATCACTATCACCCAACTCATTAATAATTAATTACTTACAATAAAAAATAAAAAGTTATGATACACATTTTAGATGAAAATAAAATTGCAGAGAACTATGAAAAGTTCAGAAAACTAATCAACCAAACCTTTGAAGGTGAGAGATTGGAGAAGTTAAACAAGATGTATGACCACATAGAGAATAGAATAATTCTCACACCGGCATCATCCATTGAACATTTCCATAATGCATTTGCAGGTGGTTATATTGACCACATTCTACGAGTTACTAGAAACGCTTTGAAGTTATACGACCTGTATGAATCACTTGGGATGTCTTTAAATTTTGATAAACAAACATTAATTTTTACAGCACTTCATCATGATTTAGGAAAAGTTGGTAATCATGAAGAAAGTTGGTATATCCCAAATGACTCACAATGGCACATTGAAAATCAGGGTAAGATTTACAAAACAAATCCAAATATGAATTGGATGGACACAACTGATAGAACATTTTGGTTATTAAATCACTATGGAGTTAAGATATCTGAAACTGAATACATTGGTATAAAGTTAACAGATGGGTTGTATGTTGATAGCAATAAGGATTATCTTATAACGTGGAATAAAGACCATAAGTTAAAGACAGAGCTACCAACAATAATGCACCAGGCAGATATGATTGCAGCAAACTTCGAACGAGATAGAGTTATAAACTCTGATAAGAAAGTTGAATCTAAAAGTGTAGGTGGTAGGCCAACTAAGAAAGCAAAGTTAGAAAATGTAAAAATGCCAGATAAGATTGATTTTAAATCTATCTTTGGTGAAACAGAGGAAGTATAGTTATGGAATTATTATTCATAGTAATATTATCAGTTTTAACCTTACTATTAGGATACGGAACATATAATCTTCTTCGTAAGAATGAAGCATTAGAAGATGAATTGGATAATTCAGACGCATACATTCAGTCGGTTTATGACTCAATGAAAAACGCATACAATAGAATGATAAAGATTGATAGATTGGGTTCATTTGAATCTGATGATGAAAGTGGATATATCTTTGATGAGATAAAGTCTTCAATAGAAAACCTAAACGAAAAATATAATTTAGATGCCGAGGAAGAAAAAAAGTAAAAGATATTTCACACAAATAACAGAAATAGCTATAAACGCGTACAATGGGTCTGATGACCAAGTATTAAAGAATAAAATTTATAATAGGTTTATTCATTACCCATTTGATAAAATGGCAGAGAATGTAATTCATACTTACAAAACATATTACTTTGATGTACCATACGAAGATGTAAAAGCAAATGTAGTTGCATTTCTTAATGAAAAGATTCACAAATTTAATGGGGAGAATGGTAGAGCATTCTCATATTTTACAGTTGTTGCTAGAAATTGGTTATTTAATGAAAACAACGCCAACTATGCCCGAATGAAAACTAGAGATGATTTAACAAAAGTAGACACATCTCGTAATATAACTAATGAGGTTTCTGCCGAATTATTACGAGAATCTAAATCAGATTTCATAGACCACTATTGTGAATATATTGACCACAATTTAGATACGTTATTCCTAAAAGATAGAGATAGAGCAATTGCAGATTCTGTAAATGAGTTATTTAAAAATAGATTAGACCTATATTCATATAATAAGAAAGCACTTTACATACTTATTAGAGAAAGAACTGGTGTTCATACTCAATATATAACAAAAGTGGTTGGTAAAATGAAAAGTATTTATCTTCAACTTTATACTGAGTACAATAAGACAGGTTATGTCAAATTAGATTATGAGTTAAAGGAAAAGAATGGATAAAGATACTGAATTATTTAAAGGAAAAACCTTTGCAGATATTATGTCTGATGTTTATAACAACTCAAAAAAGAAAGATAGGCAACTAAAACTACTTATAGCTCAGTTAGAACCATTAGTTAAGAACCTACAAGATGCAACGGTTGTAGTTCCTTTAATTAAGGAATATATGGAAGTATCAGTAAAGAACGATGACCAAATAGTAAAACTTGCAGCAATCATACAACGGATGATGAAAGACGCTAATTCAGATGATGGTAGTGGTGGTCTTGGTTTAAGTGATGATGAGAAGAAACAACTTTTAGAAAATGCAAAAGCAATTGATGAGAAAATAGATTCTCTTCAAAACGAAGGAGATGAGTAGATGTCAGCAATACAAACGGGTACAATACAGCAAATAAATTTAAAAGATGATGATGTAAATAAAGTTTATTCTATAAAAGCATTATTAGATACATCCGCAAACACATTAGTAGAGGTATTCCCAATTGATACAAACATAAAACGTATACCAATATTAGGTGAACAGATTATAGTTTTAAACTCAAAAACTGCTGACTCGAATTCAAAATCAGCACAAAAAAGAAAATATTATTCACATATAATACCCGTTCAATCTAACGTTCATAACAACTCACTACCAACTGCAAACTCAACCAACTCAACCACATCGGGTGGTGACTATGGGGATACTTCTGCAGGAAACCCCAATACATCTGGTGGTGAATCTGATGCCGACTTAGGTGATGGGTTTGTTGAAAGAACTGATGTGGGTTCATTACAACCATTTTTAGGTGATGTTTTAATCGAAGGTAGGTTTGGACATTCATTACGATTTGGATACTCCCCAACAGAAGCAGACACAACAGAAGACCCATCATGGGAATCTTCAACAGTAGAAGACCCAATTACTATTTTAAGTAATGGTAGAAAAAGTGGTGGTAGTTATAATAAATTTATTATTGAAAGTGCTGATGATGACCTATCATCAATATACCTAACCTCATCACAAAAAATATCTTTAAAAACATCTCAAACAAATTTAGGAATGGGTGTTGATGTTCAATCTAAATTTGACAAACCATCTGTTATAATAACATCTGATAGAATTTTATTGGATTCAAAATCTGATTATGTGATATTATCAGGCGCAAAGGATATTATAAATGCAACACCCTCATGGGCAATGGAGATGGATAAGATGTTTACAATCTTAGAAGGACTTATTCAACAAGTAGCAGATTTAACTGCAGGTACTGCCACATTCGCAACTGGTGTAGGCCCAACTGGCCCTGCAACAAACGTAGCAGATGTTCAAAAATTATTAACCGATTTAAAAGCAATGGCTCAATAAATGCCTGTATTATTTCCATCATTTCAAGCAACGGTTGCACCTTACTTAGATGCACCAATCGAAAAAACAGAAGCAGATACTGCTAAAGTTATTGCAGATGCATATGGGGCATCGGTTGCTAGTGGAATGATTACATTAATACCAGGTTCAGCAATCATATCAGCACCTCCGACTAAACCAATTGAAGATGCTATAATAGATACCTTCAATCAGATAAAAGATTCCGAAGGCCCACCAACCCCACCTATGTTTTTAAAATGGGCAACTGAGACAGTAAACTATTGGGCAGGAGTTACATGGACACCAATGCCACCCCCACCAGGATATGTATCACCAACGACTGGTGTTACCGTTCTAACAGGTGGAACTCCATCTCCATTAGATGTAGGGTTATGGACAGCATTTAACAACCCACCAGCACCAACCCCAATGGGTAGTATTATATGTGGTAAGTTAATATCAGCGTTCACAACACATCTACTAACTGTAAACGGATTATATAATGGATTAATCCCAGCACCACCAGCACCACCAATACCAGGCCCACCTTTTCCTTGGATGGGTGTGTCATAAAACAAAAAAATTGATATTTATATAAAAGTATATTACTATGAAGGCAAAAGATTTAGCACAATTATTGGAAGTTATCGTAAGAAAGGTAGTTAGGGAAGAACTAAAACCTATCATTACGGAAGTTAGAAACGTATCTAAACCAATTATAAAAGAAACAAAGTCTAAACCTAAAAAGGTTAAAGACCCATTAGATATAAACATATCTGATATTTTAAAAGAAGAACGTACAGTAACCCCATCTAAACCAAAAACATTTGTAAAGAATCCGTTGTTAAATGAATTATTAAACGAAACTGCAAATGATGGTGAGTGGAGAAATATGGATGCTCAGTTTGGGTCTAACCAAGCACAAGGATTTGTGGGTGGGAACTCTAATACAATAGCCCCTGCAGTAGATATAGATGGTAGACCCGTTGATACTAATAATGAAGAAGTTGCAAACGTTATGGGTGCAATGACAAAAGATTATTCAGCATTAATGAAAGCGATTGATAAGAAAAAGGGAAGATAACAAATGGCTAAACCACGAAAAGAATATTCGTATCAAACTTTAGATTTACAACCCGATGTCGCAGTCGGTATTACCTTACCATTCGGTAGTAATAAGGGATTGTTTACTTTAAGTTATACAACTGAAGAACAATCCATATCCAACTTAAAAAACTTATTACTAACTAGAAAAGGAGAACGTCCATTTGTTCCTGAGTTTGGGTCTAGTGTATATTCTTTAATGTTTGAACAAATAGGAGCTGGTTTATCAGATAGTCTTACGGAAGCTATCACAGAAGATATTAATTTCTGGCTACCATATATAGTTATTGATAACATTAATATTGAAGTAATAGAAGATAGAAACTATGTTCAAATTCAATTATCATATAGGGTAACAGAGGATGGTGTAAATCGACAAATTATTATGTATGTAGATAACGCAGGTTCAGCAACAATAGAATAGGTATATTATGGCAAAAAAAGTTAACAACGACTTAGTACAAAAGGATGTATCTTTAATAGGTAGAGACTTCGGTGAATTTAGAAAAAATCTAATTGATTTTTCTAAAACATACTTTCCAAATACATATAATGATTTTAACGAATCATCTCCTGGTATGATGTTCATTGAGATGGCATCATATGTCGGTGACGTTCTATCATTTTATACAGACACTCAACTAAGAGAATCATTAATAACAACTGCAGAAGAAAATAGTAACTTATTTAATATCGCTGCAGCGTATGGGTATAAAGCCAAAAACTATGTACCTGCAACTGTTACTATGGATGTGTTTCAATTAGTACCATCTACTGGAACTGGTAATAATGTAAAACCTGATTTTACTTATGCAATGGTTATTTCTGATGGTATGTCAATCGGTTCAACTGATAATAGTGATGTTAGTTTTATAACACAAGGTCAATTAGACTTTTCATTCTCATCTTCACTAAGTCCAACTGAGGTGACCGTTTATCAAATAGATGAAAATACAAATGCACCAGTTTATTATTTATTAAAGAAACAAATTAAAGCATCAAGCGGTACTATTAAAACAAAAGAATATTCTTTTGAAACTCCAAAGATTTATGATAAAATAAAATTGGAAGATGAGAATTTTATTAGAATTAAAAGTATAACTGATTCGGATAACGATAAGTGGACTGAAGTTCCATATCTTGCACAAGACACCGTATTTGAGCAAATAGAAAACAACGAAGATAACTCAACACAATTTTCACAATTCTCAGACGATACTCCATATCTTTTACAATTAAACAGAGTACCAAAGAGATTTATAACAAAAATTGAAGATAGAGGTGTGGTGACAATTCAATTTGGAGCAGGTATATCTGCTAATGCAGATGAAGAGATTATACCAAATCCAGATAACGTTGGTTCTGCTCTATATGGAGTCGTTGGTGATTTAGACCAAGGAATCGACCCATCTAATTTTTTATATACTAAAACATATGGAGTTGCCCCATCTAATACAACGTTAACGGTTGAGTATTTAGTTGGTAATGGTATCATAGACAATGTACCGGCAAAAGACTTAGTAACTGTTATTTCATCTACCCAAACATTTGCAAATGAACGTAATTTGGATACATCACTTGTAAACTTTGTTAGAAACTCTATAGCAGTAACAAATCCAGAACCGGCACGAGGAGCACGTAGTGAAGAATCTATGGATGAGATTCGTAACAATGCAATGTCATTCTTCGCAGCTCAAAATAGAACTGTAAGTAGAGAAGATTATATTATGAGATGTTATGCACTACCACCACAATTTGGGTCGGTAGCGAAAGCATACATACTACAAGATTATCAAATCGAAAATAAAAAAAGTAGTGGTGAAACAATCACATCTGAAATACCGAACCCATTAGCACTAAACTTATACACATTGGGTTACAATGATACCAATCATTTAGTACCACTAAACACCGCAACAAAAAATAATCTAAAAACTTATATTTCATATTATAGATTATTAACAGATGCAGTTAATATTAAAGATGCGCATATTATAAACATTGGAATTGAATTTGAAATAACTGTAATGCCAGATTACAACTCTAATGTAGTTCTTTTAAATTGTATAAATCAACTTAAAGAGTTTTTTAATATTAATAATATGTCCATAAACAACCCAATACAATTATCTAAACTATATTTATTGTTGGATGGTGTTGATGGTGTTCAAACTGTAATTAGACCCGATAAAGAGGGAGTCGGTGGATTTCAAATATTTAATAAATTTAATGGAAATTATTCACCGAATAAATATAGTATTAAGACTGCCACTAAGTTTGGAGTAATTTATCCAGCAAAAGACCCATCAATATTTGAAGTTAAATTCCCAAATACAGACATTAGGGGCAAGGTAGTAACTCAATCATTCTAAGGAGATAAACAATGATATATAGAATATACGGACAGAAAGATACTACCATTTACGAACAAACTACTCGTAAGAACCAGAACGCAGGTAACGATTCGATATTGGAAACTACAAAGTTCTTTGATGAACTTAGTAATACAGATTTAATTGGCAATAGTAGAATACTTACACAATTTGATTTGACACCACTATCATCATCAATATCTTCAGGTGATATATCGGGTAATATAAAATTCTATTTAAATTTAACATCAACTCAAGAGACTGAAGTACAACGTGAATATACACTAGACATTCACCAAATATCAGGTAGTTGGAGTGAAGGGATGGGTTCGTTTTATGATAATCCAGTAACTACAGAAGGTTGTAGTTGGGTAAGTAGAAATGATTCAACATGGGTAACGAGTTCGTTTGCAGCAGATGTAACTGGCTCTTATACATTAAATGAAGGTGGTGGTAATTGGTATACTGCATCTGTTAGTAATACATTAGTATCTCAATCATTCAACAAATACACAGTAGATTTAAATGTAGATGTTACCGATTATGTAAATGATTGGTTAAGTGGTTCTCGCCCCAATAACGGATTTATAATTAAACGACCAAAATCACAAGAAGGTGGTTCTGTTAAATATGGTTCATCTAAATTCTTTTCAAATGATACTAATACAATATATGTTCCTACGTTGGGTGTTAGATGGGTATCTGGTACATTCAACCCAGGTTCTTTAGAAGAACTTACTGATGATAATATTATAGTATATGCTAAGAATACACTTACTGAGTATAAGGAATCATCTAAAGCAAAACTTAGAGTAGTTGGTAGAGCAAGATACCCACAAAGAACTTTTGCAGATTCACACCCATATACTACAATTAAATATCTACCACAAACTACTTATTATAAGGTAAAGGATGTGGAGACGAATTTATCTATAATACCATACGATACAACATACACCACAGTAGATTGTGATTCAACTGGAAATTATTTTGATTTTTGGTTTAATACATTACAACCTGAGAGATTCTATCAATTTGAATTTAGAGTAGATAGAAGTGGTAAAAGTGAATATTTTGATGGGCCAATTTTTAAAGTAGTTAGATAATGCCAGAAAAAACAAAAAATCTTACAGTAGTAAAACGAGATGTTAATCGAAACACATCTAACCAAATCATTTCTTATGGATTGCCAAAATCTAAAGAAGAACAATATGGTAGTGTTAGACTAATATCAGCTGCCACATTTTATGAAAAAGAATCATACAAAAAGGTAATGGGTGTAGTTTCCGATGAACTTATCAATAACAATGGTGAATTGGAAATTACTGAACAAAAATTAAACTATATCAAATATAAAGCAATTTCTGCAGAAATAGTATCTGAATTTGTAGATATATTTAGTGGTAGGTATGAGATGACTGAAAATGCAACCACACCAGATGGTAGACAGACTTCACGTAATTATCGAAACAGACATTTTCTTAACGTAAGTTATACAAGCGACTATCTCTACGGCCGCGGTTTTAAATTCGCAGGTTATGAGCAAGTACCATTTGATAAAACAATTGAAGGCCCTGCATTAGATAATGGTAGATATGTAATTACAAAAGAACTCATTGACTCTGGTAGAAGTTTAAAATTTAAATTTACACTAGGTGCACAAAACAATCTCACCAAAAATGTTGACTTGAGAATGCGATTCCTCAGAAGAAGGTTACCTTGGAATGGTGGCGTGGGTGTCAGTGCATCAGCAGAATTGGTTAACACCATCTCACCTAAAAAATACCCAATCATAACATTTGAGTATATTTTAAAAAATGAGGATATGGTAGAATTTGACACATGGGAGCCGGTTGCATTTTGTGGTACTGGTTACAAAGGATTCGACATAAGTGGTGAAAAGTCAATATTTAAAGTAGATACACTAGAACCAGACAAAGTTGATTCAGAAATTCTTAGAACTTCACCTCCTTTCACAATTGATACATGGACTGGTAACATAAAGGTTAATCCTGATACTGGTGCTTTAACTGTATCAAAAGGAAATTCCGCAACAACCCCAACTGTTGTTTATAAAAACTGGCCTAGCATATTTCAACCTACACCTATTACTAAGTATGTTGACGAAAGAGGCGTGGAAAACAAAACACAAAGTCCAACTGCAGTTGACTTTAGTATAACAGTACCAGATGGGTATAAGAAAGCAGGTGAAAAAATAAAAGTGACTAAAATCATTGGTGTCTATAGAACACCAACTTATTTTAAAAATTTAGAGAATGATATTTCAAAAAAGCTAGACAGCGCGCGAGCATCATTGAAAGCGGCTCAACGCGATAAGAAGGTTGCAAGAAGTAATCTTACCATTGCAGCTAACAATGTACAAACGGCTAACCTTAGGTTTAGTATTGCTAGAAGTCGAATCCTACTATCACTTCCTGTAAAAGCCGCACAAACCGCACTAGACGGGTTAAAGTCCGTATTCAAGTTAATACCACGCCGGCCCAGAATATTACGAAGAAAGGCCCAGGACGGAATAAATAAAGCACAAGCAGTACTCGATAAATCAAAGAAACTAGAACAAGTTTTTCTAGTTTCAAAAACAAATCGAGATGCAGCTGCAGATTTGTTGAAGCTTAGACAAACCCAATATAGGAAAGCAGCCAACATTTTACCTAAAAGAATAAATGAATACGCGATATTAAGACAGAATTTTAAGAACAGACGTAAGGACACCCCATTCAAAATTCTTTCTACTACTACAACAGCAACAGCACCAGTCGTATCAAAAAATGATATTTCAACAGCTTCATCAACATCTCAGGAGCTTCTGAATCGACTGAAGAACATCACCAATCGTTTTAAAACCAATAAATAGTAGGTAGTATGGCAATAGATAGATATCAGAAAAAAGACATATTGACTACCGAAAGGTCTCCAATATCAAACGTACCAACTTATACATTGGATGAGTTGTCTCGTTTAAATAGTTCAAAGGGTTCTATTAAAAAAACAATTTTAGACAAATCATATGTACATAAAAATGTATACTCTAATGATTCATTAATAGACACTAAAATATCTCAAATATTTTATGAAACATCTAATGGTTCAGAATCCACATATGATATAATCTTAACACCAGAGATTGATGTACGACAAGGTGGTGGTGATAAGGGAACTTATAATATTGTATACAATTTTTTACAACCATATTCACCCGAATTAGAAATAATAAACATCTCATCTGACTCTACTGAAATTGAGTTAAAAGTAACTAAGGGTAACCTAAAATGGTTACGTGAGTTAAATGGTTACGAAACTGTTAATAAAAACAATTTAGTTTTAAGTTTTGGTAATAACGATTTACTGACAATCACAGATATTCAATTTTCTAATAATAATATAGGTGGGGAATTAGTACGATATCCAAAACACCCAACTTCAACATACAAAGGAAGGGGTGTTACATATTTTCCATCTGAAATAGATAAAGATGATAATATATGGGTAGAGGTTTTTAAAGACACAAGAAAAACAACAGGTAGAGTAACTAGATTCACATCTATAATTACTGATAGGGTTACAGATAGTGTAACAATACCAAATGATAAAATTGAATTTGTCCAAGAACGTGATGCAAATGGTAGTCTTTTATTTTTATCAAAAACTGCTCAAGACTTTGATAATCGATATGACATTGATGCTGACATCGAAGTTGAAGATGATATTTTTGATAATGTGTATTATGGAACTGAACCATTTTCTAAATTTAAATTTTATTCACCAACCAAAGATACACCCGATGTTCCATTAAGTGTAGTTGTCAAATTACATACCCCTCTACCTAGTAGGTTAGAAACTAAAGTATCAACCATACAAAGACAAATTAGAGAAGATTATATTGAAAGAGTAATATCATACCCATACGCCAAGCAAAAAACATTTGAAAATTTCTCATCTCCTAACTTTAAAATAGATTTAGGTAATTATGGCA